>PJUD01000117.1_pt1 | contig 94359 bp, 67 predicted proteins | sample 1512341 | NCBI WGS metagenome assembly PJUD01 (sample SAMN08177675, study PRJNA422409) | Feces metagenome, whole genome shotgun sequencing project. | isolation source: Chicken feces (3) enriched on wood chips: beechwood xylan treatment | host: Gallus gallus | place: USA: Madison | collected 2015-01-15
ACCGAGAGCAGGCGGGTGACGGGGGACTTAAGGTCATGGGCCAGGCCATCGGTCATCATCCGCAACTGGCTGACCAGCGCGTCGATCCGTTCCAGCATGGCGTTGATCGACAGGCCCAGCCGATCGAAGGCGTCGCCGCTGCCGTCGGTGGCGACCCGGCGATGGAAGGCGCCGACCGCGACCGCATTCGCGGTGTCGGCGATCGCCGAAATCTGGCGCGTCAGCACCCGGCCGAGCAGGATCGCGATGATGAGGGTGAGCAGCAGGCTCATCAGGAAGGCGATGGTCAGCGCCTCTTCATAGATGCGCGTCAGTTGCAGGCTGTGGGACGTGACGATGCCGGCGAGCAGGCGGCCGCCGTCGGGCAGGCGGGATGTGCTGACGCCGATCGGCTCGGGCTGTTCGCCGCCGATGCGATACAGCTCGATCGTGCGCCAGGGGGTATTGTCGGGAATTGTTGTCGGCCAGGCGCCCAGATTGCCCGCGACGATCCGCCCCTGCGCGTCGGTCAGCAACAGCACGATGCGCTCGCTGCGCACCGTGGGCAGGCGCCGCTCGATATCCTGGCGCAGTCCGGCCGCCCCACGCTCCCGCGCGACCCGCAGCAATTCGTCGCGCAGGTCATGGACGGCATCGCGGTCGGCGGCGACGACGGTGCGCTGGCTCGCCTGCTGCACGAACAGCAGCACGCCGCCGGTCACCAGGAACTGGCAGAGGAAGGCAAGTCCGACGAAGCGGCCGATGGTCGACCGGGCAAAGCCGCGCCAGCCGGCCGCAGCCCCGGCCCGCGCCCCACCCTCAGCCATCGAGGCCCAGGCGATAGCCCATGCCGCGCACCGTATGCAGCAGCGGTCGGTCCGATCCATCGTCCAGCTTGCGGCGCAGACGGCTGATATGCACGTCGATCACATTGGTGCCGGGGTCGAAATGATAGTCCCACACGCCCTCCAGCAACATGGTGCGGGTGACGACCTGGTCGGGATGGCGCAGGAAGAATTCGAGCAGGCGAAACTCGCGCGGTTGCAGGTCGATCGCCTTGCCGGCGCGCTTCACCCGGCGGGCAAGCAGGTCCATGTCGAGATCGTCATAGCGCAGGCTGGTGACGACCGCGGCATTGCCGCCGGCCTTGCGCAACAGCAACTGCACCCGCGCCAGCAGTTCGGCAAAGGCGAAGGGCTTGGTCAGATAATCGTCGGAACCGCTGGTGAGCCCCTCGACCCGATCCTCGGGCGTCCCGAGTGCGGAGAGGAAGATGACCGGGGTTTCGATGCTGGCGGCACGCAGCGCCTTCAGCATCGCCATGCCGTCCATCGCCGGCATCATCCGGTCTAGGATGATCGCGCCATAGCTGCCGTCGCTGGCGAGGAACAGGCCGTCACGGCCATTGTCGGCCTGATCGACGGTGAAGCCCGCTTCGGTCATGCCCTTGACGATATAGGCGGCGGTGGCGGCATCATCCTCCACCACCAGAATCTTGTGGCTCATGCGCGCGGCCCCCTAATCTGGCGAACGGTCGAGCGCCACCATGCGGACGGCATCCTGATGCCGCAAGCCCAATATGAGATGGGCGTTGCCATGCTGGCTGAGATAGGCATTGGCCTGGTCCAGCGAGGCGATCGGCGTGCCGTCGATGCCGATAAGGTCATCGCCAACCGCAATACCCGCGCGGGCTGCCGGGCCGCTCGATTCCATGCTGGTGACGACCAGGCCGGTGCCGGCCGGCTCGGCATTTTCCAGCGTCAATCCGGGCAGCAATTGGGCACTGGCGCCCGACACGCTGCCATGATCCTCCGCATCGCGGCGGACATGCAGGAAGAAGGCGCCGCTCATCAACGCCGCACACAGCGCCAGGCCGATCAGCAGGCGGCTGGTTGCGGTCTTGTCTATGCGCGGGGCCTCCATGTTCCTGGCCATGTCCTGAGCTGTCTTTGCGGGTAGAATGGGCGAGGCGGGGTTGCGTGTCATGTTACACTTTGTTCATGCCTGGGGCCGCCGCAGCCGGCGCGACCGAGACGCGGCCCGACCGTTCCAGCTTGCCCCATCCCACGACCCAGCCGCCAATGGCCGATGCGATCGCGCGCACCACCACCCAATACATGATCTGGCGATAGACGAAGCGCTGGGCGACCAGCAGATGGGCGGGGTAGCGCACCTTGTTGCCGTCCAGCCGATAAGCCATCGCGCCACAGGCGATGTCGATGCCGGTGAAGACCAGCCAGTAGAGCGCCATGGTCGCGACGTCGCCGCTGGTCTGGGCCCAGCCATGCTGCTGCACGCGCAGGATCGTGCCGGCGATCGACAGCAGCAGCGCCAGGTCGATCAGCGGCGAGATGGCGGCGAAGGCGATCTGGAACAGCCAGGCTTGGGGCATCCCGACCAGCGCAAGGCCGGTCGGCTTGCGGCTGCGCAGGATGGCGGCATGCTTCCACAGGCATTGCAGCGTCCCGAACGCCCAGCGATAGCGCTGCTTCGACAGTGCCTTGAAGCTTTCGGGCGCCTCGGTCCAGGCAATCGCCTCGGGATCGAAGGTGACGCGCCAGCCGGCGCGCTGGATCGCGATGGTCAGATCCTGATCCTCGGCCAGCGTATCTTCGGGATAGCCGCCGACCGCATCCAGCGCCGCCCGGCGCCAGGCACCGACGGCGCCGGGCACCACCGTCATGGCATCGAAGCCGGCGAGCGCGCGCCGCTCCAGATTCTGCGCGGTGATATATTCCAGTGCCTGCCAGCGGGTGACGAGGTTCACGCGGTTGCCGACACGGGCGTCACCGGCCACCGCGCCGATCGCCGGATCGGCGAACCAGCGCGCCAGCCGCGCGATCGTCAGCGGTTCGAACTGGGTGTCGGCGTCGAGTGCGATCAATATCTCGCCGGTGGCATCCTTGAGGGCGCGGTTGAGTGCCGCCGCCTTGCCGCCATTCTGCAAGGTCAGCAGGGTGACGCGCAGATCGTCGGCAAAGGCGCGGGCGACGATGGCGCTGGTCTCGTCCTTCGATCCGTCGTCGGCAACGATCAACTGCAAGGCGGGATAGTCGCTGGCCAGCACGCGGCGCACCGATGCCTCGATCACCCGCGCCTCATTATAGGCGGGGATGATGACCGAAACGGTCGGCTGATAGACCGGCGGGGCCGGGCGGTCGCGCCGGGTCTGGAACCAGGCGAGGAAGGTCATCAGCAGCGCGCGGGCGATGCCGAGCGAGATGGCGACATAAAAGATCCAGCCGAGCAGGGCGGAGATGACGGCCAATGTGATGAACATGCCGACATCGACGCGCACGGCAGTCAGGTCGCCGGCACGAACCGGCGGCATCGCCGCTTCGCGCGATAGACCGGCAAGGCGCGACACTGGCACGAAGCGATAGCCTTCCTTCTGCAGGGTGGTGATGATCTGCGGCAGGGCCGCGACCGTCTGCGACCGTTCGCCGCCGCCATCATGCAACAGGATGATATTCCCGGACCGCTCGGCATCGGCGGCATGGACCTGGTCGATCACCTGGCGGACGATCGTATCGGTGCCCGGCCGCTGCCAGTCATTGGGATCGACGTGCAGGCCGACGACGGTATAGCCCGCTTTCTGCGCCGCCAGTGCCGGACCCAGTTCGTCCGCCGTGGTCGGTTCGGCGTCGCCGAAATAGGGCGCGCGGAACAGCTTCAAGCTGCGCCCGGTATAGGCCTGGACCAGCCGCTGGGTGGCGTTGAGTTCCAGCCGGGTGCTCTCGTCCGACCAGGTGGCAAGGTTGGGATGGCTGTAGCTGTGGTTGCCGATCTCGTCGCCGTCGGCGACGATCCGCTGCAACAGGCCGGGATGTTCCAGCGCATTCTCGCCGATGACGAAGAAGGTGCCGGGCACATGATGCTGTTCCAGCACCGACAGGATTTTCGGTGTCCAGGTCGCGTCCGGGCCATCATCGAAGGTCAGCGCCAGCATCTTGGGCTGGGCGCCGCCGGTCCGCCGCACCTGATAGGGGGTGGGCAGCACATGATAGGTCTCGTGCAGGATGGTGCCCTGCGGGCCGAAGGCGATCGAGCGGCTGCCATCGGTCGGCGTCGCGGTGATGCGCAATATCTCGCCTGATCCCTCGACATCGGTGTCGAGCTTGCTCGCGACCTGGCGCAGGTCGGGCCGGCTGCCGTTGCGGAAGGCGGTGAGATCGGACCAGATGCCCGGATCCTCGCTGCCCAGCCGCCACAGCGCCACGCCCTGGATGCCCAGACGGCGCAGCGCCTGCAACTCGTTCCAGCTGGCGGCGGCGTCGAGCATCCAGACCTGATGGCGATGGCCGTCATCATCATAGGCGAAGCCGGCATTGCCGCTGGCGGGATCGAAGCTGACCGGGGAGTCGCTGTCATGGGCGGCGAGCCAGGCCTCGTCGAGCGACAGGGCATCGGCGCCGCCATCATGCCAGTCATAGCCATAGCTGCCGAGCGCGACGATGATGCGATCGCGGCCGATGCGGCGGCTGGCATCCTCGACCGCGCGGGCGAACCAGTCCTGAGCGGCGATCGGGCCGGGGGTGCCGCCCTGCCAATGCTGGTCATAGGCCATGAAGATGACATGGTCGGCAATTTGGCCGAGGCGGGCGAGCGGCCATTCCTCGCCGGCGGGGGCGGTCACCGCCAGCTTGGCGCGGGCGGGCAGGTCGCTGCGCAACTGGCGCAGGAAATGGAGATAGGCGGACAGCGCGCCGGACGGCAGCGATTCAAAGTCCATCACCAGCCCGGCATCATGATGCGCCGCGACCGAGGCCGCGAGCCGCTGGGCGAGCTGGCGGCTGGCGGCAGGATTGCCGAGCAGGCGGGCGGTGCCGGCGCCGTTCCAGCCATGGGCATCCAGATTCTGGACCATCGGCAGCAGCTTGGGCGGACGGCCCATGCTGGCGATCATCTGGTCGAGGCGCGGGTCGGCATGGAATCGGGGCGCGGGATCGCTGCCCGGCACGGTCACCAGCGCGGGCACGACCCAGTCGAGCTGGCCGACATGACGGCGCAGCGAGGCGATGCTGCTTTCGTCATCGGGGACATAGAAGCCGACATTGAGCGGACGGGCCTGTGCGACATGGCCGGGCCAGCGCGGTAGCCATTTGGACAGGTCATGGCGCAGCCTCGACATGCCGGTCAGATGCGCGGCGCGTGGCTGCGGCAGAGGCAGCGCCAGATCGCCTTCCGACGGGACGGCGATCAGCGTCGTCGCAAAGGCGATGGTGGCGGCGATGATGGCGCACAGCAGGGCGGCGAGGGCACGTCGTGCCCAGATGCCGCGTCGGCCGGTGGGATCGAAGAAAATGGGTCTGGTCATGGCCTGTGGTCCGGGCGTCGCTACTCCTCTGCGACGATGACGCGGCAATAGGCCGGCCCGGCTTCCCGCCGGATGATCCCATCATGAAATCTTGGTCATGAACCTCATCGGGCGGTCCAGCGATCGGCCAGGCGCACCGGCTGCCACAGGTCGGGGCCCATCAACAGCAGCGCCATCCCGCCGCTGGCACATAGAAAGGCCAGCGCGGCGAGCGACAACTGGCCGATGGTGACCGCTGGATGGCCATGGGCGAGCGCAGCCAGGGCGCGCCCTTCGGGCCGGAGCGTGGTTAGCAAGGCGAGGCCGAGCAGGCGCAGGCCGATCTTCAAGGTCCAGCGGGGACGCCAATTATGCATCACGTGCCGCCTCCGTTGCGGCGGCAGCGCAATTAAGCGGATGGGCATAGGAATGCGAGACAGGGAACCGGCAGATTGCGTAGGGATTTCATAGCATTTGAAGCCGCTGCGGGCCGCCTGGGCCGGAATCATATGCGAATCCTATGCCGGGGAGGGCAGACCCCTATGGTTTTCAAATGGCCTTTCATGGCATGGCGACCCGATAGAAAGACGAAGGGCACGCATAGATGACTGAACAGGGGGATCCGGCCGGAGGCCAGGATCGCACGCCGCACGGCCGACCGGCTGCGCTTGCGCTCGGTGCGCTGGGCGTGGTGTTCGGCGACATAGGCACCTCGCCGCTCTATGCGCTCAAGGAAAGCTTCGTCGGCCATCACCCGCTGGCGGTCGATCCGCTGCATATCTATGGCGTCCTGTCGCTGATCTTCTGGACGATGACGCTGATCGTCACCGTCAAATATGTGTTCATCGTCATGCGTGCCGACAATGATGGGGAAGGCGGCAGCATGGCGCTGCTGGCCCTGATCGGCCGGCGGCTGGGCGAGACGCGCTGGACCCCGGCGATCGCGATGCTGGGGGTGCTGGCGACCGCACTCTTCTATGGCGACGCGATCATCACGCCGGCCATTTCGGTGCTCTCGGCGGTCGAGGGCCTGACCATCGTGCAGGCGAGCCTGGCGGATATGGTGCTGCCGATCGCGATCGTCATCCTGATCGCGCTGTTCCTGATCCAGCGCTTTGGCACGGCCATGGTCGGCATGGCCTTCGGTCCGATCATGGCGATCTATTTCATCACGCTCGCCGCGCTCGGCATCGCCAATATCGTGCAGCACCCCGAAATCATCGGCATCGTCAATCCGCTCTGGGCCATCCGCTTCTTCGCGATCGACCCCAGGCTTGCCTTCCTGGCGCTCGGCTCGGTGGTGCTGGCGGTGACCGGGGCGGAGGCGCTCTATGCCGATATGGGCCATTTCGGGCGCAAGGCGATCAGCATCGCCTGGCTCTATGCCGCCTTCCCCTGCCTGATGCTCAACTATCTGGGGCAGGGCGCGCTGCTGCTCGACAATCCGGCGGCGGCGCAAAATCCGTTCTTCCTGATGGCGCCGGACTGGGCGCGTCTGCCGCTGGTGATCCTGGCCACCATGGCGACGATCATCGCCAGCCAGGCGGTAATCTCCGGGGCCTTCTCCGTCACGCAGCAGGCGGTGCAGCTTGGTTTCCTGCCGCGCCTGCGCATTCTGCACACCAGCGCGTCGGCGGCGGGGCAAATCTATGTGCCGCTGATCAACTGGCTGCTGCTGATCTTCGTCATCCTGCTGGTGCTGGGCTTTGGCAACAGCAGCAACCTGGCCGCCGCCTATGGCATTGCGGTGACCGGCACGATGGTCATCACCGCCTGCATGCTGGGCGTGCTGACCTTCAGCGTATGGCGCTGGCCGCTGCCGGCGGCGGCGGGCGTCACCGGCCTGTTCCTGATCATCGATGGCGCCTATTTCGCGTCGAACGTGACCAAGATTCCCGATGGCGGCTGGTTCCCGCTGCTGGTCGCGGCGGTGGTCTTCACGGTGCTGACCACCTGGGCGACCGGGCGGCGGATCATGCGCCATTATCTGCGCGAAGGGGCGATGGAGCTGGAGCTGTTCGTGCGATCGACGCTGGCCTCGCTCAAGCGCGTGCCGGGGACGGCGATCTTCCTGTCCTCCACCACCGACGGCGTGCCGCCGGCGCTGCTGCACAATGTGAAGCATAACAAGGTGCTGCACGAACGGGTCATCATCCTGACCGTGCGCACCCAGGGTGTGCCGCATCTGCCGCTGCAGGGGCGCACGACGGTGGAGGATCATGGATCGGGTTTCTACCGGCTGATCCTGCGTCATGGCTTCATGGAGGATGTCGACATTCCGGCGGCGATGAAGTCGGTCCACGATTGTGGCGGGCCGATCAGCGTCAAGGACACCAGCTATTTCCTCAGCCGCCAGACGCTGATCCCGTCGGAACGGCCGGGCATGGCGATGTGGCGCGAAAAGCTGTTCGCCTGGATGATCCGCAATGCCGAAAGCCCGATGGCCTTCTTCAACCTGCCGACCAACCGCGTGGTCGAGCTGGGGTCGCAGATCGAGATCTAAGGCTTTCCTCGTCGCCGTCATCCTGACGAAAGTCAGGATCCATTCGGCGCTACGGCTGGGAGGAAGCTCTGAATGGATCCCGGATCAAGTCCGGGATGACGATCGGAGAGAAGTCAGTCTGCGCCCTGTTTCAGGCGGTAGCCGATCCCCAGTTCGTTGCTGATGATCTGGGGGCGCTGCGGGTCGGCCTCCAGCTTCTGGCGCAGGCCGCGCACCAGCACGCGCAGATATTCGACATGATGGGCATGTTCGTTGGGCCAGACATGGTCCATGATCTGCTTGTGGGTGATGACCCGGCCGGGAAAGCGCGCCAGCTGCTCCAGCACGCCATATTCCTTGGGCGTCAGATGCACCTCGACCCCGCCCTTCGTCACGATATGGGCGACTAGGTCGATCGTCAGGTCGCCCGCCGTCACCTTGGTCGATCCGCCGTCGCGCGTCATCCGGTTGCGCAGCGCCACCCGCACGCGGGCAAGCAGTTCGTCGGTGTCGAACGGCTTGGTCAGATAATCGTCGGCGCCCAGGTCCAGCGCGGCGACCTTCTCATCGGTGGCGTCGCGTGCTGACACAATGATGAGGGTCGTGTCGCTTTCCTTCTTGATGATCGGCACCAGCTCCAGCCCGTCGCGATCGGGCAGGCCCAGGTCCAGCAGGGTGATATCGGGCTGCTCGCTGCGCAGCTTGTCCAGTGCCTCGCGCGCGGTCTGCGCCTCGATCGTGGCATAGTCGGCGCGGGCGAGGGCGGCCTGGATCAGCCGGCGAATCTGCGGTTCGTCATCGATGATCAGCAGGCTGTGGCGCGGCTTCATGCGATGTCCTTTTCCATGATGTCGGTGAGGATGAGGGATTGGGGAATGTGCAGGGTGAAACAGGCGCCGGGCGGGTCGGCAACGGTGCGCGCCGATACGTTAAGGCCCATCGCCTCGGCAAAGGCCTTGACGATGGCGAGGCCAAGGCCGGTGCCGGTCTTCGACCGGTCGGAGCCTTCCAGCCGGGTGAAGGTGTCGAACACCCGCGCTTCCATGCCGGCGGGGATGCCCGGCCCCTGGTCGATCACCGACAGGCTGATGGCGTCGGGTTCGCGCAGGCTGCGCACGATCACGGGCGTGCCGGGATCGCCATAGCGGCCGGCATTGTCGAGCAGGTTGATGAGGATGTGATGCAGCAGCACCGGATCGACCCGGACCAGCGGGATGTCGGGTGGGATCTGCACGTCGAGCTGGCGATCGGCCAGCGCGCTGCGGCTGTCATGGGCGGCGCTGGCGACCGCATCGAACAGGTCGGTCGCCTCCGCCCGCATCGGCAATGCGCCGGCCTCCACCCGCGCCATGTCGAGTAGATTGGCGACGAAGCGGGACAGGCGCTGGGCCTCGCCATCCAGCGTATCGATCAGTTCGGGCGAGGGGTGGGTGCGCAACTCGCGCGTCGCCGAGATAATGGTGGTGAGCGGCGTGCGCAGGTCGTGGCTGACCGAGGAGAGCAGGGCGGAGCGCAACCGGTCGCGCTCGCGAATCTGCCCGGCCTCGATCATCGCCTCCTCCAGCGCCATGCGGTCGAGCGCGATCGCGGCCTGATCGATCAGGCTCATCAGCAGCGGGAACTGATCGGATCGGACCGGTTCGCCGGCATCCTCGCGGGCCAGGCCGATCACGGCCAGCACCGCGTCCTTGGTGGGCACCGGCAGGAATAGCCAGTCCGACGCGGTGAGGGTGGAGGAGCCGCGCCCGGCCGGCTCGCCATGCTCCATTGCCCAACGGGCGGCGGCGCGCTCGATCTCGTCCAGCCGGTCCTCCGGCGGATAGGCAGCGCGCAATTGCGGCCCTTCATCCGAGGGAATCATCAGCACGGTGCGCACGTCGAACAGCCGGGCGATCTCGGCGCAGATGGCGTGGCGGATTTCCTCTAGGCTGGGGGAGGCGGTGAGCTGGCGCGAAAAGCCGGCCAGCGTTGCGTTCTGCCGCGCACTGGATTGGGCCAGCACCGACTGGGCATGCATTCGCGCGGCAAACTGGCTGGTCACCACCGCCACCCCCAGGAAGACGAGGATGGAGATGACATTTTCCGGATTGCTGACGGTCAGCGTGCCGGTCGGCGGCAGGAAGAAGAAATTATAGGCAAGGCTGGAGGCGAGGCCGGTGGCAAGACCCGTGCGCAGGCCATGGCTGGCCGCGGCGAACATCACCGGCACCAGATAGAGAAGGGCGATATTGCCGAGGTCGATCGCCTCCAGCATCAGCCGGCCGAGCAGGGTCATGCCGATCACCGCCAGCATCGACCAGACATAGCCGATCGGATCGCCCCAATGGCCGCTGCTGGCGGTGCGCGGGCGCGGCGCGCTTTCCTCGCCGGGCATGACATGGACGGCGACCGGGCCGATGTCGCGCACCAGCCGGTCCACCACCGATCCATGGCGCAATTCGAACCACCAGCTCCGCGCCGATTTGCCGATCACGATCTGGGTCGCGCGCGCGTCGGCGGCGAAACTGCGTAGCCCTTCCGCGACGCTGGGGGCGGGGATGGAGGCGGTCTCGGCGCCCAGGCGCGAGGCGAGGGCGAGCGTATCGGCCAGACGCTGTCGGTCCTCATCCGACAGTTGGGGCCCGCGCGGGGTTTCGATATGGATGGCGGTCCATGGCGCGCGCAGCGCATCGGCCAGCCGCTTGGCGGAACGGACCAGGCCGGCGGCGCTCGGCTGTTCGCTCACCGCCACGATCACCCGTTCGCCTGCTGCGAAGCTGCCCGCCAGCGCATGGGCGCGGACATAGTCGAGCATCTGGGCATCGACCGCCTGAGCGGCGCGGCGCAGCGCCAGTTCGCGCAGTGCGGTCAGGTTCGACTTGGAAAAGAAATGGTTGAGGGCGCGGCTGGCTTCCTGCGGGATATAGACCTTGCCGTCCTTCAGCCGCTCGATCAGCTCGTCGGGCGGAATGTCCACCACTTCGATCTCGGCATGTTCCAGGATCGAATCGGGCACTGTCTCCCGCACGCGGACGCGGGTGAAGGAGGCGACGACGTCGTTGAGGCTTTCGACATGCTGGATGTTGATCGTCGAATAGACGTCGATGCCGGCGGCCAGCAATTCCTCGACATCCTGATAGCGTTTGGGGTGGCGACTGCCCGGCGCATTGCTGTGTGCGAGTTCGTCGACCAGCGCCAGCTGCGGATGGCGCGCCAGGATCGCGTCGATATCCATCTCGCCAAGGCTGTGGCCTTGATGGTCGACGGTGCGGCGGGGGATGATCTCGTGGCCATGGACCAGCGCTTCGGTCTCGCGCCGGCCATGGGTTTCCACCACGCCGACGACGACATCGACGCCTGCCTCGCGCCGCTGACGTCCTTCGGTCAGCATCTCCCAGGTCTTGCCCACCCCCGGCGCGGCGCCGAGAAAGACCTTCAGGCGGCCACGGCCTTCCTGCGCGGCAGCGCGCAGGAAGGCTTCGGGATCAGGGCGATGCGGTTCGTTCACTGGGTCCGTTTAGCGCCAATCGCATCCAGCCGTCGATTGATCACTTCGTGATCGAGCTGACGGTTCAAGTCGAACAGATTGACGCGGGGTTCGCCGATGAAGCCCAGCAGCAGCTGTTCGACACTCTTTTCCACCAGGCTGCGGACGCGCGCCGCATCGATCCCGCGCGCGGCGGCGACGCGATCGACCTGATAAAAAGCTGCCTCGGGGCTGATATGGGGGTCGAGCCCCGAGGCAGAGGTGGTCACCAGATCGGACGGAACAAAACGACCAGGTGTAGCAGCTTGAAGGGCGTCGACGTCGGTCTTGACGCGGTCGGCCAGCGCTTGGCTGGTCGGACCAAGATTGGAGCCGGAGGAGGCAAGGCCGTCATAGCCCTTGCCCGCCGCCGACGGACGGCTGTGGAAATAGATGTCCGAGGTGAAGGCCTGGCCGATGACGGTCGAGCCGACGACCTTGCCCTGATCCTCGACCAGGCTGCCATTGGCCTGGGACGGGAACACCGTCTGGCCGATGCCGGTCAGCGCCAGCGGATAGGCAATACCAAGCAGCAGGGCGAAGAGCAGCGTCATGGTCAGGGCCGGACGCAGGGCGGATTTGAAATCGGTAAACATGGATTTGTCCTTCCTCAGGCGAGGCCAAGGCCGTTGACGGCAAGGTCGATCAGCTTGATCCCGGCGAACGGCGCGATCAGGCCACCCAGGCCATAGATTGCGAGGTTGCGGGCCAGCAGCGGACCGGCGCCGATCGGGCGATAGGTCACGCCCTTGAGCGCCAGCGGCACCAGACAGGGAATGATCAGCGCGTTGAAGATGATCGCCGACAGGATTGCGCTTTCCGGCGTGGCCAGCCCCATGACGTTGAGGATGCCAAGGCCCGGATAGAGCGCGACGAACATGGCCGGGATGATCGCGAAATATTTGGCCACGTCATTGGCGACCGAGAAGGTCGTGAGCGCGCCGCGCGTCATCAGCAACTGCTTGCCCAGGCCCACCACCTCGATCAGCTTGGTCGGATCGCTGTCCAGGTCGACCATGTTGCCGGCTTCGCGGGCAGCCTGGGTGCCGGTGTTCATGGCGACGCCGACATCGGCCTGCGCTAGAGCAGGGGCGTCGTTGGTGCCGTCGCCGCACATCGCGACCAGGCGACCGCCCTGCTGTTCCTTGCGGATCAGGGCCAGCTTGTCCTCCGGCGTTGCCTGCGCCAGGAAGTCGTCGACTCCGGCCTCGGCCGCGATGCTGGCGGCGGTCAGCGGGTTGTCGCCGGTGATCATCACCGTGCGGATGCCCATCTGGCGCAGTTCACCGAACCGTTCCCGGATGCCCGCCTTGACGATATCCTTGAGGAAGATCGCGCCCAGCAGCTTGCCGTCCTTGGCCACCGCCAGCGGGGTGCCGCCGGCACGGGCGATCTCGTCGGTGATGCGGCGCAGTTCGTTGGCGACCGGGGTGGAACCCAGGCCCGGATTGGCCTTCAGCACCGAATCCACCGCCCCCTTCTGGATCGTCGATCCATCGATGGTGACGCCGGAAATCCGGGTCTGGGCGGTGAAGGGAATGACCTCCGCATTGGCGGGCAGGGCGTCTACCGACTGATTGAAGCCTTCGCGGGCCAGCAGCACGATCGAACGGCCCTCGGGCGTCTCGTCCGCCAGACTGGCGAGTAGCGCGGCTTGTGCGAGCTGGGTCGGGGTGGCACCGCCAACCGGGCGGAATTCGGTCGCCTGACGATCACCCACGGTGATGGTGCCGGTCTTGTCCAGCAGCAGCACGTCGATGTCGCCCGCCGCCTCGACCGCGCGGCCCGACTTGGCGAGCACGTTGAAGCGCACCAGACGGTCCATGCCGGCAATGCCGATCGCCGACAGAAGGGCGGCGATGGTGGTCGGGATCAGGGTGATCAGCAGCGCCGCAAGGATCGCCACCGGAATGGCACCGCCGGCATAGCTGGCGAAGCTGGGGATGGTGCCGACCGCGATCAGGAAGATGATGGTCAGGCCCACCAGCAACAGGGTGAGGGCGATCTCGTTCGGCGTCTTCTGCCGCTCCGCACCCTCGACCAGCGCGATCATGCGATCGAGAAAGCCCTGGCCAGGATTGACGGTAACGCGGACGCGGATCTCGTCGGAAATGACGCGGGTGCCCGCCGTCACGGCCGAACGGTCGCCGCCCGCCTCGCGGATCACCGGCGCGGATTCGCCGGTGATGGCCGCTTCGTTGACGGAGGCGACGCCGGAGACGACCTCGCCATCGGACGGGATCAGATCGCCGGTCTGGACCAGCACCACGTCGCCCAGCTTCAGCGCGCTGGCGGCGACATTCTCATAGCTTTCGCCATGGCCCTTCAGCCGCTTGGCGGTGAGGTCCGCCTTGGTCGCGCGCAGCGAGGCGGCCTGCGCCTTGCCACGGCCTTCGGCCAGCGCCTCGGCAAAGGTGCCGAAGAGGACCGTGAGCCAGAGCCAGATCACCAGCTGTAGCTTGAAGCCGACGGTCAGGCTGTCCTGCCCGACAAGGAGCAGGACGGTCAGCAGGACCGCGACGATCGCGGTGGTGAACATCACCGGGTTGCGGATCAGTTCCTTGGGGTTGAGTTTGCGGAAGGCGTCTCGACAAGCCGGGACGATCAGGTCCGCCGTAAAGAGCGATTTTTGTTCGGATCGGGCCATGTGCATGGATCCTTAGAAAAGCTGGCCACGGATCATCGCGAGATGATCGGCGATGGGGCCAAGGGCGAGGCTGGGCAGGAAGGTGAGGCCGCCCACGATCAGCACGATGCCGACCAGCAGACCGGTCCACAGTGCTCCGGTGGTGGGGAAGCTGCCGGCGGTTTCGGGCGTATATTTCTTCGCGGCCAGGCTGCCTGCGATGGCCAGCATGGGAATGATGATGAAGAAGCGGCCGATCCACATCGCGACGCCCAGCATCCCGTTATAGAAGGGGCTGTTGGCCGACAGGCCGGCAAAGGCCGAGCCATTGTTGCCGACGGCGCTGGTGAAGGCGTAGAGGATCTCGCTGAAGCCATGCGGTCCCTTGTTGAGCGGCCCGGCCAGGCCCGCGTCGGTAACGCTGGCGATGGCGGTGAAGCCCAGGATGATCAAAGGCAGCACGGCAATGGCGAGCACGGCCAGCTTGACTTCGCGGCTCTCGATCTTCTTGCCGACATATTCCGGCGTGCGGCCGACCATCAGGCCCGCGACGAACACGGCCAGGATGGCGAACAGCAGGAAGCCATAGATGCCTGCGCCGACGCCGCCGATCACGACTTCGCCCAGCTGGATGTTGAACAGCGGGATCATGCCGCCCAGTGCGGTGAAGCTGTCATGCATGGCGTTGACCGCGCCGCAGCTTGCCGCCGTGGTGACGACTGCGAAGAGGGAAGAGGCAGCCATGCCGAAGCGGACTTCCTTGCCTTCCATATTGCCACCGGCGACGCCAAGATTGTGGAGCACCGGATTGCCGGCCGCTTCCTGCCAATAGGTGACGGTGACGCCGGCGAGGAAGATCACCAGCATGGCGGCCAGGATGGCCCAGCCCTGGCGCGGGTTGCCGACGGCCTTGCCGAAGGTCCAGGTCAGGCCAAAGCCGATCACGAAGATCGACAGCATCTGCACCAGATTGGTGAGCGCGGTCGGATTCTCGAAGGGATGGGCGCTGTTGGCGTTGAAGAAGCCGCCGCCATTGGTGCCCAGCATCTTGATCGCTTCCTGGCTGGCGACGGGGCCAAGCGCCAGGGTCTGCTTCACGCCTTCCAGCGTGGTCACGTCGACCGACCCGGCCAGCGTTTGCGGCACGCCGCTCGCGATCAGGAACAGGGTATAGACGATGCAGATCGGCAGCAGCAGATAGAGGGTCACGCGGGTGACGTCCGCCCAGAAATTGCCGATCGTCGATGCGCTGCGCCGGGCAAAGCCGCGGAACAGGGCGAAGGCGAGGGCGATGCCGGTGGCGGCCGACAGGAAATTGTGGATGGTGAGGCCCAGCATTTGGGCCAGGTTCGACATGGTCGACTCGCCCGAATAGCTTTGCCAGTTGGTGTTGGTGGTGAAGCTGACCGCCGTGTTGAAGGCGAGGTCGCTGCTGGTGCCGGCAAAGCCCTGCGGATTGAGCGGCAGCAGCCCCTGCAGGCGCAACACCGCATAGGTGAAGATCAGCAGCGCGACATTGAAGATTAGCATATGGACCGCATAGCGGCGCCAGCTCTGCTCGGCGTAGGGATCGATCCCCGACAGGCGATAGAAGCCGCGTTCGATCGGACCGATTACGGCATGGAGCGGGGTGCGGCGGCCCTCATAAAGGGCGAACAGCCACAGGCCTATCGGCTTGGTGAGCGCCAGCAAGATGCCGACAAAGGCTGCGATCAGCAGCCATCCCTGGAAGGTCATGTGCGGCCCCCCTTAAAAGCGTTCAGGCCGTGCGAGCACGGCGACGAGATAGACGAGAAGCCCGGCGGCGGTGATCGCCGCGAGCCAGAGGTCGATGGTCATGGCATCCCTCCTTCAGGCGTCGCCGCACAGCCGGACATAGCCGAGGCTAGCCGCCGTGAGCGCCAGGATGATGCCGATCCACAAGAGATCCTGCATGGGGGTAACTCCCGCATCACGCCCGCCGCGGGAGGCGGACAGGGTCGTTAGCGAGCGCCCGATTAGGCCCCTCTTCCGTTTGAATGCGAGACGCGGGCCGGGGCGGCTGCATAGTATTTGCATATGATTGGCGAGCCGGGGTGCCGCTGGCGAGCGATGGAAAGCTTTTCTTGCCGATATGGCAGCATTGCTTGAGCGACGATTCTCTATACGATCAGTAGATAAGCCGCCCGAGTCGGCAGAGAGGATGCACATATGGCCTATCAGGATCAGGACGGACCGTTGACGCGCCTGCGCGATCGGCTGGCGCAGGCCCTTTTCAGGGAGCCTGCCGTCGTGCTGTTCGAGCGCGATGCCGATGACCGTAGCGCGCCCATGTCGCGTAGCGATCGCGAACGCCAGCCGCAGGATGCCTGCGCCTGATCGGGGAAACCCTGTGTTTCCAGGGCGAAAGCCCAATGCCTCTTCGCAGTGGCGGAACATCCGCTAGATAGATTTCCAACAGCATGGCGCGCCGATCGCGTCATCGCCTTGAAGGAGATCCAGATGGCCACCAGCCCGCGCGAAGTTACCCGTCCCGTCGATCCGCTGATCCTGGAGCGCTGGTCGCCCCGCGCCTTCGACGGCTCGGCGATCCCCCAGGCCGATATCGACACGCTGTTCGATGCCGCCCGCTGGGCACCCTCGGCCTTCAACTACCAGCCCTGGCGCTTTCTCTATGCCCATCGCGACAGTGCCGACTGGGCGCGCTTCCTCGACCTGCTCTTTCCGTTCAACCAGGGCTGGGTGCAGCATGCCGGGGCGCTGGTCTTCGTGATTTCCGACACGCTGATGGCCGCGCCAGGATCGGAAGATTACAAGCCCTCGCACAGCCACAGCTTCGATGCAGGCGCCGCCTGGGCGACGCTGGCGCTTCAGGCGACGCGGCTTGGCTATCATACCCATGCGATGACCGGCGTCGATTTCGACAAGGCGCGCGCCGAATTGGCCGTGCCGGAGCGGTTCCGGATCGAGGCGGCGATCGCGATCGGGCGTCGGGGCGACAAGGCCAGCCTGCCCGAAGCGCTGCAGGCGCGGGAGGCTCCGAGCGGCCGGCATGAGATCGAGACATTCGCCCATCAGGGCAATTTCATCGTCTGAAAAAAAAAGGGCGGCGTTGGGGAAAATGCCGCCCTTTCCATATCAGGTGGTGGTCCAGCCGCCGCCCAAGGCGCGGAACAGATCCACCTGGGCAAAGGCGACCGAGCGATTGGCGGTTGCCAGGTCCGCGTCGGCCGAAGCCTGGGTGCGCAGCGCATCCAGCACGGTCAGGAAGTCGATCTGCCCCTCGCGCTGACGCGCCAGGCTGATCCGCGCAGCCCGAGCTGCCTCGTCCCGCGCCGATTGCAGCGTCGCGCGCCGTTCCAGCGCATTGGCGTAAGTGGACAGCGCCGTCTCGGTTTCCTCCAGCGCCTGCAACACCGTGCCGTCAAAGGCGGCGAGAGAGGCGTCGCCATCTGCCTTGGCCGCCGCGATCTTCGCGCGGTTGGCTTCCTGATTGGGGAAGGCCCAGCTGATCAGCGGCCCCAGCAGGAAGTTGAGCGGCCCGGCGCCAAACAGATTGCCGCCGCCGATCGCCGTGGTGCCGATCGATCCGCCCAGGGTGATGCGCGGATAGAGATCCGCCGTCGCGACACCGACACGGGCGGTGTCGGCCGCCAGCCGCCGTTCGGCCGCGCGCACGTCCGGCCGCCGGGCGAGCAACGCCTGGCCATCGCCGACTGGGATCGGCTGTGTCACATTCGGTGTCACGGTCGCGTTCTGGACGGACGCAGGCAGCTCCTGCGGCGTGCGCCCGGTCAGCGTCGCCAGCCGGAACAGGGCGGCATTGCGATCCGCGACCAGATTGGGGATCAGCGCCTGCTGCTGTTCGCGCAGGGTGGTCACCCGGATCACGTCCAGCCGGTCGGACCGGCCAGCATCGAAGCGGGCGCTGGTGATGCGGATCGACTTGTCGAGCAAGTCGACCGTTTCCTTCGCGACGGCAAGCCGCTGGGCCGAGGCGGTGGCGTCGACATAGGCGCGCACCGTATCGGCGACGACGGCAACGCGGACCGCATCGGCGTCGGCCTGCGCCGCGCCGACATCGCCGCGTGCCGCCTCTATGCTGCGCTTCACCCGGCCGAACAGGTCGACTTCATAGGCGACGTCCAGCCCCATATCGAGGGTCCAGTTTTCCCGGTCCATGCCGGGCAGGGTCTGGGCCTGCGACACCCGGCCATAGGTCGGGGAGCCGCTGATATTGGTGCTGGGCAGCCGGTCGGACCGGGCGCCGCGCAACTGGGCGCGGGCGCGTTCCAGCCGGGCGATGGCGACGCGGATGTCGGTATTGGCCTTCAGCGCATCGCCGACCAGTCCGTCGAGCAGCGGGTCATTATAGAGCCGCCACCAATGATCGTCGGCTGCGCTCTGGGCGACTGCCGGGTTCGCCGCCCCGATGAAGGGGGCGGCGGCCGTGGTCGGAGTGGCGGGGGCCTTGTAGTCCGGCCCGGCGGCGCAGGCGGTCAGCGCACTGGCGCCGAGCAACAGGGCAATCAGGTTCCTTGTCATGGCTTTTGTCCTCATTCGGCCGGCTGCAACGCGGCGGCGTCATCAGCCTCCGGGCGCCGGCGGCGGGCGAAACGATCGCCCAGCGCACGGCACACGACATAGAAGGTGGGGGTGAAGAGCAGGCCGAAGGCCGTCACGCCGGTCATGCCGAAGAAGACCGCCGTACCCAGCGCCTGGCGGAGTTCCGCACCGGCCCCGCTGGCGATCACCAGCGGCACCGCCCCCAGGATGAAGGCGAAGCTGGTCATCAGGATCGGGCGCAGACGGGTCTGGGCAGCCTGAACGGCGGCTTCGACCGGGTTCAGTCCCTGCTCCTCTTCCGCCTGCTTGGCGAATTCGACCACCAGGATGGCGTTCTTCGCCGCGAGCGCGATCAGCACGACCAGACCGATTTGCGTGAGGATATTATTATCCATCCCGCGCAGGTTCACGCCCAGCATGGCCGCGAACAGGCACATCGGCACGATCAGGATGATCGACAGCGGCAGGGTCAGGCTTTCATATTGCGCCGCCAGCACCAGGAAGACGAAGAAGACCGCCATGCCGAAGACGATGCCTGCGGTATTGCCGGCAATCTTCTGCTGATAGGCAACGCCGGTCCACTCGCTGGCATAGCCGGCAGGGGCCGCGTCGGCGAGCTTCTCCATCGTGCTCAGCGACTGGCCCGACGAATAGCCCGGTGCCGTGTCGCCATCGATTTCCACCGCGGGCAGCAGGTTATAGCGGACCACGCGATAGGGGCCGGTCTTGTCGCGGAAGGTGGAGACCGAACCGATCGGCACCATCTGGCCGCTGTTCGACCGGGTCTTCAAGTTGGCGATGTCGGCCACGGTGCCGCGATGTTCGGCATCGGCCTGTGCGGTCACGCGATAGGTGCGGCCGAGCAGGTTGAAGTCGTTGACGAAGGCAGAGCCGAGATAGACCTGCATCGCTTCGAACACGCGTTCTGGCGGCACGCCCAGCAGGTCGGCCTTGCGGCGATCGACATCCGCAAAGATGCGGGGGGTGCCGACGTCGAACAATGTATAGACCTGCGCCAGGCTGGGGCTCTGATTGGCCTTGCCGATCAGCTCGCCGGCGACCTTGTTGAGTTCCGCATAGCCGCGATCCTCCCGGTCCTCCAGCATCAGGCGATAGCCACCGGCCGAGCCGATGCCCTGGATCAGCGGCGGCGGCACCAGCAGGATGCGCGCCTTGTCATAACCCGCAACCGCCTTGTTCGCCTGATCCATGATCCCGGCATAGGTGGCGCCTTCCGCCTTGCGCTCGGCAAAGCTCTTGAACGGGAAGTAGATCGCCGCGCTGTTGGGCGCCTGCGTCTGCGACGGGCCGTGGAAGCCGGCGAACATCACCGCGCCGCGCAGGCCCTTGATCGGCAGGATCTTGGCCGCAACCTCGCGCGTCACCTTGTCGGTGCGTTCCAGCGATGCGCCCGAAGGCAGCTGGACGACGGCCAGGAAATAGCCCTGGTCCTGTGCCGGGATGAAGCCGCCGGGCGTCACCCAGAACAGGGCGATGGTGGCGGCGATCAGGCCGGCATAGGTCAGCAGCATCTTCTTGGGCCGGGCGACGAGGAAGCGGGTGAGGCGCGCATAACCCGCGCTCATCCGATCAAAGCCCTGGTTGAAGCGATCCGCCGCCTTGGCCGCGACCTGGCGCCAGCGCGGCGCATTGTCGAGGTCATGGGCACCATGTTTGGACTTCAGCAGCAGGGCGGCTGCAGCCGGCGACAGGGTGAGCGAGAGGATCAGCGAAATGACCGTCGCGGTCGAGATGGTGACCGCGAACTGCTGGTAGAAGGCACCGGAAATGCCGGTGATGAACAGGGTCGGCACGAACACGGCGCACAGCACCAGCACGATCGCGATCAGCGCGGTCGACACTTCGTCCATCGACACGCGCGCCGCCTGCAGCGGGCTCATGCCATTTTCGATATTGCGTTCGACATTCTCGACCACGACGATCGCGTCATCGACGACGATGCCGATCGCCAGCACCAGGCCGAACAGCGACAGGTTGTTGAGCGAGTATCCCACCGCCGCCAGCATCGTTGCCGTGCCGATCAGCGAGACCGGGATCGCGATGATCGGGATGACCGCCGCGCGCCAGTTCTGCAGGAAGATGAGGATGACGATGACGACCAGGATCACCGCTTCGAATAGCGTATGATAGACGGCGTCGATCGACTGGCTGATGAATTCGGTGGGGTTGTAGATGATGCTATATTCCAGGCCCTTGGGGAAGCGCTTGGACAGTTGCTCCATCTCCGCCTTGACCTTCTCCGCCGCGTCGAGCGCGTTGGAGCCGGGGCGCTGCATCGTCGCGATGACGACCGTCGGCTTGTTGCTGAGATAGGTGTTGGTGCCATAATCCTGCGCGCCCAGCTCGACGCGGGCGACATCGCGCACGCGCACCTGATGGCCATCGGCGTCGGAACGGATGACGATGTCGGAGAATTGATCGGGCGTGGTCAGGCGACCCTGCATCTCGACGCCCAACTGGAAGGCCTCGCCCCGGTCATAGGGCGGCTGGCCAATCGAACCGGCCGACACCTGGACATTCTGTGCCCGGAGCGCCGAGACGATCTCGCCTGCGGTCAGGTCCAGTGCGGCGGCGCGATCGGGATCGATCCAGATGCGCATGGCGTAATCACGCGAACCGAACAACTGCACGTCGCCCACGCCATCCAGACGAGCCAGTCTGTCGCGCACCTGGGTCAGGGCATAGTTGGAAATATAGTCGCGGTCATAGGTGCCGTCGGGCGACTGCAGGTTCACGACCATCAGGAATTCGGGCGTGGTCTTGCGGGTCACGACGCCCAGCCGCTGCACTTCCTCGGGCAGGCGGGGGATGGCGACCGCGACGCGGTTCTGCACTAGCACCTGCGCGGCATCCAGGTCGGTGCCGATCTTGAAGGTGACGGTGATGACGACCTTGCCGTCGCCGGTCGACTGGCTGCTCTGATAGAGCATGTCGTCGACGCCGTTGATTTCCTGTTCGATCGGCGCGGCCACGGTCGACGCGACCGTTTCGGCCGATGCGCCGGGATATTGGGCGGAAACCGTGACCGTGGGGGGCACGATGTCGGGATATTGGGACACCGGCAGGCCGATAAAGGCGAGCGCACCGACCACGGTGATGACCACCGCGATGACGGCGGCAAAGATCGGCCGGTCGATGAAGAAACGGGAGAAACGCATCGGATCATCCTTTGCGAACGAGCGAAAGGGATACCGCGCGATCCGGCCGGGCCGGATCACGGGCTTGGGAATATCAGGTCGACCTCTCATTCCGTTCGCCCTGAGCTTGTCGAAGGGCCCGGCTGAGCGAAGCGAAGCCACTTCGCCTGCGGCTCAGTGGAAGGCTTCGACTTCGCTCAGCCCGAACGGAGGAGAGGGCAATTACCGGGCGAAGGTGGCCTGGGCAGCGACCGGGGCCGCGCTGTCGACCGGGGTGACGGGCGCGGGGGTCGGGGTGATCCGGGCCGGCTTCACCGCAACCTTGGCACCGGGCATCGCTGCCTGGATATTGGTCACGACCACCCGGTCCTTGGGATCGAGGCCGCTGCGGATGATGCGCAGCCCGTCGACGATCGGGCCAAGCTCGACCGGCTTCACCGCGACGCTGTCATCCTTGTCCACCACCAGCACGGTCTTGCGCGCCTGGTCGGACTGGATCGCTTCGTCAGGCACCAGCAGGGCATTGGCCTTTCCGCCATTGGCTAGGCGCATATTGCCGAACAGGCCGGGGGTCAGGAAATTGCCCGGATTGTCGAATATGGCGCGGATGCGGATCGTGCCCGATCGGGGATCAAGCCCATTGTCGGTGAAGTCGAGCCGGCCCTTGTGGTTATAGTCCGCCTCATCCTGCAACCGCACTTCCACCGCGCCGCCATTTTCCTTGTCGCGCTGCGACTTGAGGTAGAGCGCTTCGGACGCATCGAAGTTGAAGTAGATGGGGTCGAGCTTGTTGACCGTGGTCAGCAGCGACGCGGTGCTGCCTTCGCCGCCCGACACCAGATTGCCGATGTCGACGCGGCGATCCGACACGCGGCCGGAAATCGGCGCGCGCACCTGGGTGAACTCGACGTCCAGCGCCCGGCTGCGTTCGCGCGCCTGCGCGCCAGCCAGTGCGGCCTGCGCCGCCTGTAGACGCGAGCGGAGCGAGTCCACTTCGCTGGCCGACACGGCTTCGTCGCCGGTCAGTCGCTGAACGCGGCCATAATCATTCTGGGCCAGCAACAGCGCGCTGCGGGCCGACGCGACGCTGGCCCGTGCCTCGGCCAGGGCGGCCTGGAAGGGGCGCTGGTCGATGGTGAAGAGCAATTGCCCCTGACGGACGAAATCGCCATCGCGGAAATGGATGGCGGTCACCGCGCCCGATACGCGGGGGCGGATCTCGACCGTCTGGCTGGGGGCGAAGCGGCCGACATAATCATCCCACTGCGTCACGCTGCGGGCGAGCGGCGCGGATACGCCGACCGCCGCCAGCGGGGCGGCCGCGGCCTGGGCCGACGGGCGGTCGACCAGCTTCCAGCCGATGCCGAACAGGGCGACGAGCGCGACGGCGGCGATGCCGCCATGCTTGCGTGACCAGCGGTTGCCCGGTGGTGTGTGAACGTCCGACGCAGTGCCGTCGGCTGTGATCTTGGTAAACTGGTTCATGGATTAGCTCCGGGGGACGCGGGCGGTGCGGCCTGCGCTGATGGTGGCGAGCAGCAATTCGAGCTGCGCGGTGGAAAAGCCGGCCGCACGGAAGGCGGCGAGGCCGGAAAGCGACACGGCATAGCCCTTGTGCCAGGCCTCGACGGCCAGACGGCGCAGCGCTTCCAGCCGTTCGCTGGCCAGGGTGGGGCTATGCTCCTCGCCCCAGATCCACTTGCGCAGACGCGCGAAGCGGCCGGGACCGCGCAGCGAGCGCAGCCCATCGGTGCGGGCGAGGTCGACGATCTGCCATTCCTGGGCAGAAAAGCTGGTTGCCTGGGCCTCGACACTGATGGCGGGCACGGCGGGGGCGTGGCGGGCGGCGCCGACCGCCATCTGCGGACCGGCAAGTGCCTGGGCGAAATCAAGGAAAGCCATGGCCTGTTCCTTCCTGCTATCTGAAGCGGGCACACGACCGTGCGCGGAAAAGCGCGGATCGCGTCCCGAAATAAGCGCCCGAAGATGCGGGCATGCGTCCTTGCGGCGCGAACGGCACAAACCGTCGCGAAGAGGGCGCAAAGATGGTGAATCAGGAGGAACCCGTTACCGGGAAACCGCCCCTTTGGGTGACGCTATCGTCGACAGCGCCGATGATTGAATTGCTGCATGATGACCTCCCTGGGCTACACACCCAGCATCATTGTGTACCGCATGGTATATATTAACGGGAGCTGTCCCGTCAACCGTCTTTTTGTACCGGGAGGTATTTTATTTGCAGTGCGGCAATTTCAAGGGGCGGACGCTCGCAAAAGCGAAATAAATTCCGCTATTTGCTGGGCCACATGGTGAGGGTGGTGTCGATCAGCTGTTCCAGCCGATCGCGCGGCACGCCAGCACCGGCCTGCACGGCCATGCCCTGGATCACGGTCGAGAGGTAACAGGCGAGGGCCTGGGGCTCGACTCCGGCGGGCAGGTCGCCCTCTGCCTGGGCGCGTTCGAACCGGTCGAGCAGGGCGCGGTCGGACGAGGCGCGGCGGGCCAGCACCTCGTCGCGGATACATTCGGAATGGGCGGTGCCGCCGACCGAACTGATGACGCCCATGCACCCCTGGGGATCTTTGTTGCCGGTCTGGATCGCCAGCGATCCGCGCAGCATGCGCTCGGCCACGGCCTTGGCCGTCGGGGCCTCCAGCGACGACTTTACATAGCAAAGCTTGTCGCGCTCATAGAGGTCGAGCGCCTTGCGGAACAGGGCCTCCTTGTTGCCGAAACAGGCATAGAGGCTGGGCTTGGTGATACCCATCGCTTCGGTCAGTTCCGCCAGCGATGCGCCTTCATAGCCGCGCCGCCAGAAGACCTGAAGCGCAGCCGCCAGGGCTTCCTCGGGATCGAACTCCCGCGGGCGGCCCCTGCCACTCTGTGTTGCCGTGATTTCCATACCGACCGGTATATAGGGATGATGGCCGCCGACGTCCATAGGGCGCACGACACATTGCCGGTCAGCTTTTATCTGATGGGGAAGAATTGGATGCCCGACAAGGATTCGAACCTTGATTGACGGAGTCAGAGTCCGCTCTCTTACCATTAGAGGATCGGGCATCATCAGCAGGGCTTGCCCCGCTTGGGAGGCCGCAGATAGGCGGGGATTCAGAGTCGGTCAAGCGCTTTGTGCAGCCTTTCCGCAGTTTTTTATCGATCCTCCCGATCGCCGACCGGCTGCCTTTACCGGACAAAGAAAAGCCCGCCGGGTCATCGCTGATCCGGCGGGCAATATGTCGGTCTCTCTCAAAACCGGGCTGGGAGCCGCTTCCGATGTAGGAAGCGGCTCCCGCCTTTTCAAAGTCAGTCCATGTCCTGCGTGGTGAAATCATCACCCTGCACGGCGCCCAGCGGATCGTCGCCGATCGCGGCTTCCGGACCCTGGGCCAGTTCGGCCGCATGTTCCTCGGCCGCGCTCTTCGGCGCGATCAGGTCGACCTGGGCCGAAGCGCGCAGCGCGGCCCGCATCGCCGCGTCACGCGACGAGGCGGCAACGCGCAGGCGGTTCATGCCGGCACCGGTGCCCGCCGGGATGAGGCGGCCGACGATGACGTTTTCCTTCAGGCCAACCAGCGTGTCCTTCTTGCCCTGGACCGCCGCTTCCGTGAGGACGCGGGTGGTTTCCTGGAAGGACGCCGCCGAGATGAACGAACGGGTCTGCAGCGAGGCCTTGGTGATGCCGAGCAGCACCGGTTTGCCGGCAGCAGGGGCGAAGCCCGGCTGCAGCTTGCTGTTGATCTCGTCCATTTCCTCGCGATCGACCTGCTCGCCCACCAGCAGGGTGGTGTCGCCGGACTCGATGATCTCGACCTTCTGCAGCATCTGACGAACGATCGTTTCGATGTGCTTGTCGTTGATCTTCACGCCCTGCAAGCGATAGACTTCCTGGATTTCGGCGACCAGATATTCGGCCAGCGGCTCGATGCCGAGCACTTCCAGAATGTCGTGCGGATCGGGCGAACCACCGATCAGGTTGTCGCCACGCTTCACGTAGTCGCCTTCCTGAACGTCGATCACCTTGCTCTTGGGGATCAGATATTCGACCGGCTCGCCGCCATCCTCGGGATTGATGGCGATCTTGCGCTTCGCCTTGTAATCCTTGAGGAACTGCACGCGGCCCGAGACCTTGGCAATGATCGCATTGTCCTTGGGCTTGCGGGCTTCGAACAGCTCGGCAACGCGCGGCAGACCACCGGTGATGTCGCGGGTCTTGGCCGCTTCACGGCTGACACGCGCCAGCACGTCACCGGCCTGAACCTCCGCACCATCGTCGACCGACAGGGTCGCACCGACCGCCAGCATGTAGCGGGCGGCTTCACCGCTATTGTCGTCCATCAGGGTCAGGCGCGGGCGAAGATCTTCCTTCGTCCGGGCCGCACCACGATGTTCGATGACGACGCGCTGGGCGATGCCGGTGGCTTCGTCGGTCTGTTCGGTCAGCGTCTTGTTGTCGATCAGGTCGACATACTTAACGATACCCGGCTTTTCCGTGATCACCGGCATGGTGAAGGGATCCCACTCGGCGAAGCGGTCGCCCTTCTTCACGGCATCGCCATCTGCGAACAGGATGGTGGCGCCATAAGGCAGGCGGTGCGTTTCGCGTTCGCGACCTTCGCTGTCGATGATCGCGACTTCGCCGTTACGGGCGAGCGACAGGCGACGACCATTCTTGTCGGTGATGGTCGGCATGTCGCGCAGCTCGATCGTGCCGTCCGACAGGGCTTCCAGGTTCGACGTTTCGTTGAAGTTCGCCGCGCCGCCGATGTGGAAGGTACGCATGGTCAACTGCGTGCCCGGTTCACCGATGGACTGCGCCGCGATGACGCCGACTGCTTCACCGATGTTCACCGGCGTACCACGGGCGAGGTCACGGCCGTAGCACTTGCCACACACGCCCATCCGGCTTTCGCAGATCAGCGGGCTGCGGATCTTCACGGCCTGCGTGCCGATCGCCTCGATCTGGGTGATCATGGCTTCGTCCAGCAGGGTGCCGATCGGGATGATGACGGTGCCATCCTTGCTGTCGACGATATCCTGCGCCGTGGTACGGCCCAGAATGCGTTCGCCCAGCGAGGCGATGACCGAACCACCCTGTACGATGGCCTTCATCTCCAGCGCCTTTTCGGTGCCGCAATCATCCTCGACGATGGTGCAGTCCTGCGACACGTCGACCAGACGGCGGGTCAGGTAACCCGAGTTCGCCGTCTTGAGCGCGGTGTCGGCCAGACCCTTACGGGCACCGTGGGTCGAGTTGAAGTACTCGAGAACGGTCAGACCTTCCTTGAAGTTCGAGATGATCGGCGTTTCGATGATCTCGCCCGACGGCTTGGCCATCAGGCCGCGCATGCCGGCCAGCTGCTTCATCTGGGCCTGCGAACCACGGGCACCCGAGTGCGCCATCATGTAGATCGAGTTGATCGGCGCCAGACGGCCGGTCTTGGGATCCTTGGGCTGGGCACGGATCTCGTCCATCATGGCGTTCGCGACCTGGTCGCCGCAACGGCTCCAGGCGTCGATCACCTTGTTGTACTTTTCCTGCTGCGTGATCAGACCGTCCTGATACTGCTGCTCATAATCCGCCACCAGTGCCTTGGTCTCGTCGACCATCGTCACCTTGCTGTCGGGGATGACCATGTCGTCCTTGCCGAAGCTGATGCCGGCCTGGAACGCGTGGCGGAAGCCCAGCGACATGATGGCGTCGGCGAACAGCACCGTGTCCTTCTGGCCGGTGTGACGATAGACCTGGTCGATGACGTCCCCGATTTCCTTCTTGGTCAGAAGGCGGTTGACGACGTCGAAGGGCACCTTGTGCGACTTGGGCAGGCATTCGCCCAGCAGCATGCGACCCGGCGTGGTCTCGAAGCGCTTCATATACTGCTGACCATTTTCGTCGGTCTGCGGCACGCGGCTGATGATCTTCGAGTGCAGGGTGACCGCCTTGGCATAGAGGGCCTGATGGACCTCCTGCATGTCGGACAGCAGCATGCCTTCGCCCGGCTCGCCTTCGCGTTCCATCGACAGGTAATAGATACCCAGGACCATGTCCTGCGAGGGAACGATGATCGGCTTGCCGTTGGCGGGCGAGAGGATGTTGTTGGTCGACATCATCAACACGCGCGCTTCCAGCTGGGCTTCCAGCGAGAGCGGCACGTGGACGGCCATCTGGTCACCGTCGAAGTCGGCGTTGAAGGCCGAGCAGACGAGCGGGTGCAGCTGGATCGCCTTGCCTTCGATCAGGACCGGCTCGAACGCCTGGATGCCCAGACGGTGGAGCGTCGGCGCGCGGTTCAGCATGACCGGGTGCTCGCGAATGACTTCGTCGAGGATGTCCCAGACTTCCTTGCGCTCCTTCTCGACCCACTTCTTGGCCTGCTTCAGGGTCATGGACAGACCCTTGGCGTCGAGGCGGGCGTAGATGAAGGGCTTGAACAGTTCGAGCGCCATCTTCTTGGGCAGGCCGCACTGGTGCAGCTTGAGTTCCGGACCGGTCACGATGACCGAACGACCCGAATAGTCGACGCGCTTGCCGAGCAGGTTCTGACGGAAGCGGCCCTGCTTGCCCTTGAGCATGTCGGACAGCGACTTGAGCGGACGCTTGTTGGCACCGGTGATGACACGACCGCGACGGCCGTTATCGAACAGGGCGTCGACGGCTTCCTGCAGCATGCGCTTTTCGTTGCGGACGATGATGTCCGGCGCACGCAGCTCCATCAGGCGCTTCAGGCGGTTGTTACGGTTGATGACGCGGCGATACAGATCGTTGAGATCCGAGGTCGCGAAGCGGCCACCGTCCAGCGGCACCAGCGGGCGCAGTTCCGGCGGGATGACCGGCACGACGTCCAGGATCATCCACTCGGGGCGGTTGCCCGATTCCAGGAAGCTCTCGACGACCTTCAGCCGCTTGATGATCTTCTTGGGCTTCAGTTCCGACTTGGTGACGGCCAGTTCGTCCAGCAGCGCCTGCTTCTCGCCTTCCAGGTCGAGATCCATCAGCATCTGCTTGACGGCTTCGGCGCCGATGCCGGCCGAGAAGGCGTCCTCGCCATATTCGTCCTGCGCGTCGAGCAGTTCGTCCTCGGTCAGCAGCTGATATTTCTCCAGCGGGGTCAGGCCCGGCTCGGTGACGATATAGCTTTCGAAATAGAGGACGCGCTCAAGCTGCTTGAGCTGCATGTCGAGCAGCAGGCCGATGCGCGAGGGCAGCGACTTCAGGAACCAGATGTGGGCAACTGGCGCGGCCAGTTCGATATGGCCCATGCGCTCGCGGCGGACCTTCGACACGGTCACCTCCACGCCGCACTTTTCGCAGACGATGCCCTTGTACTTCATGCGCTTGTACTTGCCGCACAGGCACTCATAGTCCTTGATCGGACCAAAGATGCGGGCGCAGAACAGGCCGTCACGCTCGGGCTTGAACGTGCGATAGTTGATGGTTTCCGGCTTCTTGATTTCGCCGAAGGACCAGCTGCGGATGCGCTCCGGGGAGGCGAGGCCAATCTGGATCTGGTCGAAGGTTTCCGGCTTCTGGATCGGATTGGCGAAGTTCGTCAGTTCGTTCATATCTCAAGTCCCTCTAGAGGGTGTAATTTTCGGGCGAAGCAGGGGAGGGGGCGCTGCCGGAGCAGCGCCCGCGCATCCCTTATTCCGCCGCAGCCGCCATGCCGTCGTCGTCAATCTCGTCCATCGCGGCGAGTTCGACGTTGAGGCCCAGCGAACGCATTTCCTTGACCAGCACGTTGAAGCTTTCGGGAATGCCGGCCTCGAACGTGTCGTCGCCCTTGACGATCGCCTCATAGACCTTGGTGCGGCCGACCACGTCGTCCGACTTCACCGTCAGCATTTCCTGCAGCGTGTAGGCGGCGCCATAAGCCTGGAGCGCCCACACTTCCATTTCACCGAAGCGCTGGCCACCGAACTGCGCCTTACCGCCCAGCGGCTGCTGGGTGACGAGCGAGTAGGGGCCGATGGAACGTGCGTGGATCTTGTCGTCGACAAGGTGATGCAGCTTCAGGACATACTTGTAGCCAACGGTCACCTTGCGGTCGAACACGTCGCCAGTACGGCCGTCGAACAGCGAAACCTGGCCGGATTCGTCCAGGCCCGCCAGCTTCAGCATCGCCGACACGTCGGATTCGACGGCACCGTCGAACACCGGCGTCGCCATCGGCACGCCTGCACGGACATTCTGCGCCAGCTCGACGATCTGCTCGGGGCTGCGCGCCTCGATTTCAGCGACATAATTGTCGCCATAGATCGTCTTGAGCAGTTCCTTCACCGCCTCGGGGGGCTGGCCCGCCTCGGGGTTCGGATTGGCTTCACGCCATGCGTCCAGAGCCTGGCCGATCTGGGCGCCCAGGCCGCGTGCGGCCCAGCCCAGATGGGTTTCGAAGATCTGACCGACGTTCATGCGCGACGGCACGCCCAGCGGGTTCAGCACGAAGTCGACGGGGGTGCCGTCTTCCAGGAAGGGCATGTCTTCGGCCGGCAGGATGCGGCTGATGATACCCTTGTTACCGTGACGGCCGGCCATCTTGTCGCCCGGCTGCAGCTTGCGCTTCACCGCGACGAACACCTTGACCATCTTCAGCACGCCCGGCGGCAGCTCGTCGCCGCGCTGCAGCTTGTCGACGCGATCCTCGAACTTCTCGACGATCAGCTTCACCGCTTCGTCATACTGCGCCTTGACGGCTTCGATGCCGGTCTGACGGACATCGTCCTCGACCGCGAACTTCCACCATTCGTGACGCTCGACTTCGCCCAGCAGAGCCTCGTCGATCACAACGCCCTTCTTGACGCCCTTGGGGGCGGCAGTGGCGGTCTGGCCGATCAGCATTTCCTGCAGACGGTTGAAGGTCGCACGGTTGAGGATGCCGCGTTCGTCTTCACGGTCCTTGGCGAGACGGTCGATTTCCTCCCGCTCGATCGCCATGGCGCGCTCGTCCTTGTCGATGCCGTGACGGTTGAAGACGCGGACTTCGACGACGGTACCGGCAACGCCCGGCGGCAGACGCAGCGAAGTGTCGCGCACGTCGCTTGCCTTTTCACCGAAGATCGCACGCAGCAGCTTTTCTTCCGGGGTCATCGGCGATTCACCCTTGGGGGTGATCTTGCCGACCAGGATGTCGCCCGGCTCCACTTCGGCCCCGATGTAGACGATGCCCGCCTCGTCGAGGTTGCGCAGCGCTTCTTCACCGACGTTCGGAATGTCGCGGGTGATGTCTTCCGGACCCAGCTTGGTGTCGCGGGCCATGACCTCGAACTCCTCGATATGGATCGAGGTGAAGACGTCATCCTTCACGATCCGCTCGGAGATCAGGATGGAGTCTTCATAGTTGTAGCCATTCCAGGGCATGAACGCGACGAGTACGTTGCGGCCCAGTGCCAGCTCGCCGAACTCGGTCGACGGGCCGTCGGCGATGACGTCGCCGGCCTGCACCAGTTCGCCCACCTTCACCAGCGGACGCTGGTTGATGCAGGTGTCCTGGTTGGAGCGCTGGAACTTCTGCAGCGTGTAGATGTCGACGCCCGACTGGCCGGGTTCGACATCGCCGGTGGCGCGGATCACGATACGGGTCGCGTCGACCTGGTCGATGATGCCGGCGCGCTTGGCGGCGATTGCCGCGCCCGAGTCACGGGCCACGGTGCCTTCCATGCCGGTGCCGACGAACGGCGCCTCGGCACGGACCAGCGGCACCGCCTGACGCTGCATGTTCGATCCCATGAGGGCGCGGTTGGCGTCGTCATTTTCCAGGAACGGAATGAGCGAGGCCGCGACCGACACCAGCTGCTTGGGGCTGACGTCCATCAGGGTGATGTTGTCGCGCGGCGCCATCAGGAATTCGCCGGCTTCACGGGCGGAGATCAGGTCTTCCGCCAGCGTGCCGTCGGCATTGGTTTCGGCGTTGGCCTGCGCGATCGTGTGCTTGGCCTCTTCCATCGCCGACAGATAGACGACGTCGTTGGTCACCTTGCCGTCGATTACCTTGCGGTACGGCGTTTCGATGAAGCCATATTTGTTGACGCGGCTGAAGGTGGCCAGCGAGTTGATCAGACCGATGTTCGGGCCTTCGGGCGTTTCGATCGGGCAGATACGGCCATAATGGGTCGGGTGAACGTCGCGGACTTCGAAGCCGGCGCGCTCACGGGTCAGACCACCCGGCCCAAGGGCCGACACGCGGCGCTTGTGGGTGACTTCCGACAGCGGGTTGGTCTGGTCCATGAACTGCGACAGCTGCGAGCTGCCGAAGAATTCACGCACCGCGGCCACGGCGGGCTTCGCGTTGATCAGGTCGTTCGGCATCACGGTCGACACGTCGACCGAGCTCATGCGTTCCTTGACCGCACGTTCCATGCGCAGCAGGCCGACGCGATACTGGTTCTCCAGCAGTTCGCCGACCGAGCGGACGCGACGGTTGCCGAGATTGTCGATATCGTCGATCTCGCCCTTGCCGTCCTTCAGGTTCACCAATTCCTTGACGACGGCCAGGATGTCCTCGACGCGCAGGGTGGTGACGGTGTCCTCGGCATCCAGGTCGAGACGCATGTTCATCTTCACGCGGCCGACCGCGGAGAGGTCATAGCGTTCCGGATCGAAGAACAGGCCGGCGAACAGCGCTTCGGCGGTTTCCTTCGTCGGCGGCTCGCCGGGGCGCATGACGCGATAGATGTCGCTCAGGGCCTGGTCGCGCTCTTCGGCCTTGTCGGCCTTCAGCGTATTGCGGATCCAGGGACCGGTGGTGACATGGTCGATGTCCAGCAGCTCCAGGCGGTCGATGCCCGCCTTGTCCAGCTTTTCGAGGTTTTCAGGCGACACTTCGTCGCCGGCCTCGATGTAGATCTCGCCGGTCTTCTCGTTGATCAGGTCATAGGCGCTGTAGCGGCCATAGACTTCCTCGGTCGGGATCAGCAGGGTGGCCAGGCCATCCTTTTCCGCCTTGTTGGCAGCGCGGGGGCTGATCTTGTGGCCGGCGGCGAACACGACTTCGCCCGACTTGGCGTCGACGATGTCGAACGCGGGCTTCAGGCCGCGCCAGGCTTCGGCGGTGTAGGGGATCTGCCAGCCGCCTTCGCCACGGACGAAGGTCACCTTGTTGTAGAACTGGCCCAGGATTTCCTCGGCGGTGAGGCCGAGCGCGTACAGCAGCGCGGTAACCGGCAGCTTGCGCTTGCGGTCGATACGCACGTTGACGATGTCCTTGGCGTCGAACTCGAAGTCGAGCCACGAGCCACGGTACGGAATGACGCGGGCAGCGAACAGATACTTGCCCGACGAATGGGTCTTGCCACGGTCATGGTCGAACAGGACGCCCGGCGAACGGTGCATCTGCGACACGATGACGCGCTCGGTGCCGTTGACGATGAAGGTGCCGTTCTGCGTCATGAGCGGCATGTCGCCCATGTACACGTCCTGCTCCTTGATATCGAGGACCGAACGGGTTTCGGTGTCGGCATCGACCTCGAACACGATCAGGCGCAGGGTGACGCGCATCGGCGCAGCATAGGTGATGCCACGCTGGCGGCATTCCTCGACGTCGAACTTCGGGTCTTCCAGCTCATAATGGACGAAGTCCATTTCGGCGGTGCCGGCGAAGTCGCGGATCGGGAAGACGCTGCGCAGGGTCTTTTCCAGGCCCGACACATAGCCGATCGCGGGGTTGGAACGGAGGAACTGTTCGTAGCTCTCCCTTTGAACTTCGATCAGGTTCGGCATCTGCACCACTTCGTGGATGTCGCCGAACACCTTGCGGATGCGCTTCTTAGCGCCGGTGTTGATCGTTGGGAGAGCCTTGGTCGCCATGCGGTTCCTGCCTGTCGTCTGTTCGTCGTGTTTTTCCGCATTGCAACGGAAATTCAGTCCGGATGCTCTGGAATCCGGGGTGATTCGCACCCCATATTCCACGCAAAAAAGTGCGGGCCGGGACTGTCCGATCCGCACTGTCAGCGTCTTGTTGCCCGCCAAACTCGCCCAATTCCGCCGGTTTCGTGCGCCATGCGAACCGGACCCCGAGCGATGAGGGGGACGGACCGTCCCATCCGGGGAGGACAGGAACGGACCGATTTCGAACCGCCCATATAGGAAAAGCGGGCGGCTTTGTGAAGGGGGGCGGGATCAATCCATGTCGATCGTCAGATGTCGGACATCCCCTTCCAGCCGACCATGGGGTGTCGCATAGTCGGTGACGGTCACGCCAATGTCCTGGCCGATGTCCAGCGTCTCGCCGTTGCCGGCCGGCATCAGGAAGCTGACCGGCAACGAAAGCTGCGCCAATTGTGTTTCGCCGGAACTGAGCGTCACCTCTGCCGGCTTGCCAAAGCCGCTGGTGGCAAAGCGCAGCCGTATTGACGTGCTGCCGGCGGGAAGAGGCTTGGCCGCTGCGACCCGCGCGACCTCTTCCGGCTTGGTGGAGCGGGCGAAGACGAAGCTCGGTCGGCCATGGTCGAGATAGAGACTCCAGCCGCCGAAATGGCTGCCCAGCGCCATGATGGCGCCTGATGCGTCCGGCTTGTCGAGGTGCAGTTGGGCGGTGATGGTGAAGGATCGACCGACCAGGAAGGGCTGGCCGACCGCTGGCAGGCTGATATCCTTGCCCCAATATTCATAATGGCGTCTGCCGCCGCCGATAAAGGCCGCCATGCCTTCCGCCCGGCCGGCGCCGAAACGGTGGTCCAGTGGGAAGACCTGGTTGCGTTCGGCCTCCGCCTGCCATGTGGCCTGCATCGCCTTGAGCCGGTCGGGCTGCGAGGTCGACAGGTCGGTCGACTGCGAAAAGTCGCGCTCCAGGTCATAGAGCGTCCAGGTGACGGGGGGATTGGCGCCGCCCGGTGGCATCGCGGCCCAGGGCGCACGGCCATCGTCCATGCTGGCAAACCAGCCATCCTGATAAAGGGCAGCCTTGCCCCCGATCTCGAAATATTGGGTACGCGGCGCCTTGGGCTGGCACTGGCTCAGGCTGGGGAGTAGGCTTTTCCCATCGATCGGCTTCTGCGTGATTCCGTTGACGCTCGTCGGTACGGGCAGGCCGGCGGCTTCCAGCACGGTGGGCACGATATCGTTGAGATGGCCGAACTGCGCACAGATGCTGCCCGGCTTTGCGACATGCCCCTTCCAGGCCATGATCATGCCGTTGCGAATGCCGCCCAGCATCGACGCCACCTGCTTGGTCCAGCGGAACGGCGTGTCCATCGCCCAGGCCCAGCCGGCGGGATAGGTGCCATAGGTCATGGGGCCGCCCATGCGGTCGATATTCGATGCCAGCCATTGCGGGCTTTCATTGTGGCGGCCGACGGTCTGCATCTCGTTGACGGTGCCTTCGACACCGGCTTCGGCAGCAGCGCCATTATCGCCCAGTATCACGCTGATCAGCGTCGTCTCCAGCAGGCCCATGCGCTCCAGTTCGTCGAGCACCCGGCCGAACTGTTCGTCCTGATAGACCAGCTGCGCCGCAGCGACCTCCATCGTCCTCGCGGCAAAGGCCCTTTGTTGCGGATCGAGGCTGTCCCAGGCGGGAATTTCGGCCGGCCGGGCGGTCAATTGCGTGCCCTTGGGAAGGATGCCCATGGTCAGTTGCCGGCGATAGCTTTCCTCCCGCATCCGGTCCCACCCCTGGTCGAACCGGCCCTTGAAGCGGGCGATATAGTCGGCGGGTGCCTGATGCGGGGCATGGGTGGAGCCGGGGGCATAATAGATCAGGAAGGGCTTGTCGGGCGCGGCTGCCTTCTGGTTGTGGACATAGCGGATGATCTCGTCGGCCAATCGCTTGTCGAGCAGGTCGCCCTTATTCTCCTCCGGCGCGACCCGGCTGATCCCCCGGAACAGGGTGGGGGAATATTGATCATTATCCCCGGCGATGAAGCCATAATAATATTCGAACCCCCGGCCCGTGGGCCAGTTGTCGAACGGCCCCGCCTCGCTCTGCTCGCTCTTGGGCACATTATGGTCCTTGCCGAACATTGCGCTGTTATAGCCATTGAGGCGCAGCATCTGGGCAATCGTGGCGGTGTCCGGTCCCATCCGGCCCATATAACCGGGGAAGCCCGCCGGCAGGTCGCTCAGATAGCCATTGCCCGCGGCATGATGGTTGCGCCCGGTCAGCAGCGTCGCGCGGGAGGGCGAGCAGATGCCCGTGGTGTGGAAGCGGTTGTACCGCTGGCCCATCGCCGCCAGCCGCTCGAAATTGGGCGTGGGCACCGGGCCGCCAAAGGCGCTGGACATGGCAAAGCCGACATCGTCGCTCATGAACAGCAGGACATTGGGCGCGCCGGCTGGTGCGCGAACCGGCTGGACCGGCATAGGACGCGAATTGGCGACATCGGGTGCGATGACCCCGGTGAAGGGCGCGGGGGGAATGGGTAGGGTGGTGCGCACCGTCTGCGCCGGGCTGGCGGTGGCGATCATCAGCGCAGCGGCGCCGGCGCTGGCATAGAGGAATGCGTGCATGGTCTCTCCCTGTCGTCCGTTCAGGAACGGTTCGCTTCAGGGTGCTGTGCGCGATGCATATCGTCCAATGCATATTGGATGTAATTAGGATAACATCTGTGCATGGATATCCTTCGCCTTCGCCACATCCTGACCGTCGCGCAGACCCGCAGCTTTTCGCGCGCGGCCGAGCAGCTCAACATCACCCAACCGGCGCTCAGCCGCTCGATCGCCGCGTTCGAGGTGCGCTATGGCGTGCGGCTGTTCGATCGCAGCCGCAGCGGGGTGATGCCGACCGCGATCGGCCGCCAGATCATCGATCAGGCGCGCGATCTGGTCGGACTGGCATCAGGTATGGATCGCGACCTGCGGCTCCTGGCACGCGGTGAGGCGGGAGAGGTCGCGATCGGCTTTGGCCCGTTGATGGCCAGTCTGCTGCTGCCCGATCTTGGCGCCTATGTGCAGCGCACCAGCCCCGGCCTTCTGCTGCGGACCATGATCCGCACGCCCGACCAGTTGGTCCAGGCGCTGATGGACGATCAGATCGAACTGATCTTCGGCAATAGCTGGCCGCTGGCCGATGTGCAGGGGCTCAGCGTGCAGACGGTCGGGGCGGTCGAGGTCGGACTGCTGGTGCGCAGCGGGCATCCGCTGGCCGGGCGCACCGGCCTTGGTCGGGCGGATCTGGGGCCTTTTGCCATTGCCAGCGCGTCCGATCTGGTTCTCGCCGGCTTGCCGGACATGACCGGTGCTTTCATCTGCGACAATTTCCATATCCTGCGGGATCTGACGCTGCGCTCGGACGCGGTCTGGGTTGGCGCGCCGGCGGCGGCGCAGGCCGACATCGCGGCCGGTGCGCTGGTCATGCTCGATCTGGTTGACCGCCCGCCCATACAGAGCGAGATCGCGCTGGTGCGACGGGCCGGCCGGTCGCTCTCACCCGCCGCAATCGCGGTGACGGACGAAGCCCGGCGTCTGCTCGCACAGGCGGCGGACCGTCTTAGCTGAACAGTTTTCGCTCCGCCCTGATCGCGGCGACCAGCCGGTCCAGCTCGGCGCTGCTGTTGAACAGGGCTGGGGTGACCCGCAGCACCGGGCCGGATGCGAGTCCGGCCTTGGCCACCACCAGCAGGCGATATTTGTCGAGGAACAGCTTGGCGGCTTGTTTGGCGCCATCCGGGCCCTTCATGCCGGGCAGGCGGAAACCGGTGACGGCGCCGAAGCGGCCAGCCTCCTGCGGCACCAATATCTCCAGCCCGGCGATGTCGCGGACTCGTTCGACCCAATAGTCGCGCAGCCGGACGAGATGGCGATATTTCGCCTCCAGTCCGATCGCATCCTGCACCGCGATGGCGCGCGGGATGGTCAGGCGGGCGGCGAAGTCGACCGTGCCGGTCGGGATGCGCGCGCGAATATCTTCCGGCCCATGGATGCGGTTGCCGAGCCAGGGGGAAATGTCCTGCAACCGGTCCTTGCGGATATAGATGCCGCCGGTGCCGAGCGGCGCGGCCAGCCATTTGTGCAGCGAGAAGCCGATGAAGTCGGCGCCGGTCTCCTCGACCGTGAAGGGCAGGTGGCCGACCGCCTGGGCGCTGTCCAGGATCACGTCGACGCCCCGTGCCTTGGCCATGGCGACGATCGCCTTGACCGGCGGCACCAGCCCGTTGCGGTTGGACAAATGGGTGAGCAGCAACAGCTTCGCGCGCGGCGTTTCCTTCAATATCCTGTCATAGGCGGCCAGGATATTCGCTTCCGTATGTGGCTCGGGCAGGCTGAAGCGCACGATGCGGGCGCCGCGGCTCTGCTCCAGATAGTCGCAGGCAAATTGCATCTCGTCATAGTCGACATCGGCATAGATGACCGCGTCGCCGGCCTTGAGCAGCGCATAATTGGCGATCAGCGCATAGAGCGCTTCGGTGCCGCCGCCCGACAGCGCGATCTCCTCGGTCTGCGCGCCGAGCAGCTTTGCCACGGCCGCGCGCGACCGGTCCAGTTCGGTGTCGCGCGGATGGCCGGGTGCGGCATTGCGCAGGAAAAGCGAATTGTTGCGGTTCACCCATTGCGAATAGGCGCGATAGCTGGCCGCCACCGGCCGGGTCATCGCCCCATAATAGGCCGCGTCGAAGGTCGCGAAATCCCGCTCCACGTCATAGAGGGGCAGCAGTGCACGCTGTGCCGCCTCGAAATCCGTCATGTCGCCGGCGAAACGGAAGGGCGCCTCGTCGGGCCAGCCATCCGACGGTCCGGTCGTGGCCGCAACCGCGCCATCCAGCCCCAGGCTGACACCGAAAGTGACACCCAGCGCGCCGCCTGCCCGTCCGATAAAGCCCCGCCGCGTAACCATCTTGCCCCCGAAGAATGTCGTGATTTTATACCATAACGTAATCGCGCGCGAAATCCGCCAGCGCCGTCCGCATCAGGAACCGGATGGCGCTGCGGGTGTCAACTTCGGTGTTACGATCGGTGGCGTCGTGGGCTGCGCCGGCGCAATCTTGACCGTCTCGAACCGCTCCTTGCGCCGCACGCCATCCAGCGAGGGCGCGACGGCGGCCGCGGGCGGCGGCGCTGGCGTCGCGGTCGGCACGCGCTGCCGCATGCATTCGGCCTTGGTCGGGCGGGGGAACTGGCTGCAGTTCCACAGCGCCCGCTGCAATCCGTTGCCGACATAATGGATATAGGCGAAGCTCATCGCCTCAAGCTGGGCGTCGTTGAGCGGCAGGCCGGTCGGGACGGCGCCGCCGCGCCAGCCCATGATCCGGCATTCGGGCCGGCCGGCACAGAAGGTCTCGGCCAGCGCGGGCCAGCTTTCCGGCGGGCTGCTGCGATTGAGTTCGACCAGGAAGCTGCGCCCGCCCGGTGCGATCGCGATCAGTCGGACGCCGCCGATCGTCTTGCCCAGCGAGTCCGATCCGATGGCGCGTTCCGGTCTGGCGGCCAGCGCGGCGGCGGCTTCGGTCGCCAGCACCGGCGGCATGCCCGGAAGGCCGCTGCCCGGCAGGCCCTGATGCGCGGCGGACAAGCGGGCGATGCCGGCGATCAGCGGTTCGCCACCGGCTTCGCCCAGGCGGAAGGCAGGCGGCGTGCCCCACCAGCCGCGCCAGCGAAAGAACAGATGCGCGCCGACCGCGGTGATCTTGTCCAGACTACCGCTCCAATAGGGCACGACCCAGTCGGTATGATAATGGGTGGCATAGCCGACCGCCTTGAACACCTTGCCGGCCAGCGCGCCGCGCGCAATCTCCCGCGCCCGTGCCCAGGCGCTGGTGGATGGGGTGCGGGTCAGTGCGCCGTCGCAGGTGAAGGTGAACTGGCATCCGGTGGTCCGTTCCTGCCCCTGGAACACAACGCCGCAGACGGTCTTGGGGAAGGCCGGGTGGCGCACGCGGTTGAGCACGACCTGTGCCACCGCCTGCTCGCCGACGGCATCGTCGCCCGCTTCGTAAAGCTGGGCCGCCGCCAGGCAGTCCGTGGCGCGGGCAAGGTCGGTTTCCGATCCACGGAACAGGAACGGCCGGGCCGACGGATTGGGATCGCGGGAAAAGGGGATCTGGGCGTTGAGGTCGCGGGCCTGTTCGGGGCCGAGCGCGAAAACTTTGACGGGTTCGACGGCGGGCGGTGGCGTTGTGGGGCGGCGCTGGCGGGCGGCCGCCACAGCCGTCAGCCGGCGGCCCTGCACCGCATCGTCGCCTGCGCGTGGCCGGCTTTCCCAGCCGGCCACCGCCATGGGCAGACCGACGAACAGCAACAGCCATATCAGCCACATCGCGCGATGTGGCCGGTCAGGGAAAGTGCCGCCGGTCATGCCCTAGGCTTTGCGCCGTTTATTCGGGCAGGAAGTCGGGCACCGAGAGATAGCGTTCGCCGGTGTCATAATTGAAGCCCAAAACGCGGCTGCCTGCGGGCAGTTCCTTCAGCTTCTGCGCGATCGCGGCGAGCGTGGCGCCCGACGAGATGCCGACCAGCATGCCTTCCTGGCTGGCGGCGCGGCGGGCATAGTCCTTCGCATCGGCCGGATCGACCTGGATCACGCCGTCCAATATCTGGGTGTGCAGGTTTGCCGGAATGAAGCCCGCGCCAATGCCCTGGATCGGGTGCGGGCCGGGCTGGCCGCCGCTGATGACCGGCGACAGGGTCGGCTCGACCGCATAGACCTTCAGGTTCGGCCACTGCTTCTTCAGCACCTCGGCGGTGCCGGTGATATGGCCGCCCGTGCCCACGCCGCTGATCAGCACGTCGATCGGCGCGTCGGCGAAATCGGCGATGATTTCCTGCGCGGTGGTGCGGACATGCACGTCGATATTGGCGGGATTCTCGAACTGCTGCGGCATCCAGCTATCGGGCGTCTGCGACACCAGTTCCAGCGCCCGTTCGATCGCGCCCTTCATGCCCTTTTCGCGCGGGGTCAGGTCGAAACTGGCGCCATAGGCCAGCATCAGCCGGCGGCGTTCGATCGACATGCTCTCGGGCATGACCAGGATCAGCTTGTAGCCCTTGACCGCAGCGACCATGGCCAGACCCACGCCGGTATTGCCCGACGTCGGCTCTATGATCGTGCCGCCCGGCTTCAGGTCGCCCGATGCCTCGGCCGCCTCGATCATGGCCAGCGCGATGCGGTCCTTGATCGACCCACCAGGGTTCGACCGTTCCGACTTGATCCACACTTCGGAGCCTTCAGGGGCGTCCCCGAACAGCCGGTTGACCCGGACATGGGGGGTATTGCCGATGGTATCGAGAATAGTGGCAGCTTTCATTGGGCCGTCTCCTGGCTGATGTCCGCCTCCCTTAAGTCGGGTGGGTCGAAAGTGCGTGCAAGGCGCAGTTCGGGGAAGAGCCGCGCCCAGAATATCGTGACGAGAATGGCGCCGACGCCACCCCCGATGACCGCAGCGATAGGCCCAACGAGCGCCGCAAGGAAGCCCGATTCCGCTTCGCCCAGTTCATTGGAGGCGGAAATGGTCAGTTGCGACAGGCTGGAGACGCGGCCGCGCATCGCATCGGGCGTGTGCAACTGCACCAGCGACTGGCGCACGAACACCGACACCATGTCGGCGCCGCCCAGTACGATCAGCGCGGCGATGCCGGCCTCCACTGCGATGTCGCGCGGCAGGAAGGCGGTGCAGCCGAAGGCGATCGTGGCCAGGCCGAACAGGATGACCGCTGCCAGCATCTTGAGGCCGACCTGCGTCTTCATCGGCCGGAAGGAGAACCAGAGCGCTGTCAGCGCCGCGCCGATCCCCGGCGCGATCGCCAGATGCCCATAGCCGGTCGACCCGACATGCAGGATGTCGCGGGCATAGACGGGCAGCAGCGCGGTTGCGCCGGCGAGCAGCACCGCGAACAGGTCCAGCGTGATCGTCGCCAGCACCAGCCGGTTGCTCTTGAGGTAGGTGAATCCGTCGATCATCTGGCGGATGGGGTGGCGGCCCTGCTGGCGCGGCGGCTGGGGCACCGGCCCGATCATCATCATCGATATGAGGCCGACGCCGAACAAGGCTGCCGACAGTGCATAGGCCGCCCAGGGCTCGATCGCATAGGCATAGCCGCCCACTGCCTTGCCGAGGATGTCGCCGGTCTGCCAGGCGACCGACGACAGGGCGATGGCGGTCGGCAGCACGGCGGGTGGCACCAGATTGGGCGCCAATGCCCCATAGGCCGGGCCGTTGAAGGCGCGGGCGATGCCGACGATGACCGCGATGCCGAAGATCAGCGGCAGGCTGACCCAGCCCTCATAGGTGGCAAAGGCCAGCACGGCGGCGGCGAGCATCAGCAGCGCCAGCGTCAGCCGGGTGATGATCCGCCGGTCGAAATGATCGGCCACCCAGCCGGTCACCGGCGTCAGGAAGAAGAGCGGCAGGAACTGCGCCAGGCCGATGAGGCCAAGCTGCGCCGACGCCTCGCCCGTGCTCATCGTCTCCCGCGCGACATTATAGGCCTGCCAGGCGAGCAGGATCATCATGCTGTACTGCGCCAGCGTGGCGCAGAAACGGCCGACCAGATAGGCGCGGAAATTGCCGAAATGGAGCGGGTGGGGCGCGGCTGCAGAGGAAGACATGGCCGCGCTCTAGCCTTATCCCGTGGCGGATAGCAACGGGCCGGACATAATCGACCGGCCCCTTCCGATCCTTATTTGAACAGGCTGCCCAATATGCCGCGCACCAACTGGCCGGCGATGCCACCGCCCGAGGATTTGCGGCTCGATCCGCCGAATACGGCGCGGCCCAGTTCGTTGGCGACCTGGCGGCCGACCGAGGAGGCGGCGGAACGGGTCGCCGACTGCACCGCCTTGTCGAGGCTGCTGGGCTTGGCCGCCTCGCGTGCGGCGGCGGCGTCGCGACGGGCCTGCTCCTTCAACTCCTGTTCGCGCTGCTTGGCCTCGACCTTGGCCTGGGCGGCGGCGGCCTTGTCGGCTTCGGCCTTGGCCTTGGTAGCCTGCGCAGCGGCAGCGGCGGCTTCGCCCCGCGCGGCCAGGATTTCCTCGGCGGATTCGCGGTCGACGGCGGTGTCATATTTGCCTTCGCAGGGCGAGATCGACTGGATGATCGCCCGCTCCTTGGCATCGACCGGCCCCAGGCGCGAGCGGGGCGGGGCGATCAGCGTGCGCTGGACCACGCCGGGCGCACCATCCTCCTGCAACAGCGACACCAGCGCCTCACCGGTCTTGAGTTCGGTGATCGCGGTTTCGATGTCGAGGTCGGGATTGATGCGGAAGGTGTCCGCTGCGGCCTTGATCGCCTTCTGGTCGCGCGGGGTGAAGGCGCGCAAAGCGTGCTGCACCCGGTTGCCGAGCTGGCCGGCAATGGCTTCGGGAATGTCGATCGGGTTTTGGGTCACGAAATAGACGCCCACGCCCTTGGAACGGATCAGGCGCACTACCTGCTCGATCTTGTCCTGCAATGCCGCTGGCGCATCGTCGAACAGCAGATGGGCCTCGTCGAAGAAGAAGACCAGCACCGGCTTTTCCGGATCGCCTACTTCGGGCAGCGTCTCGAACAATTCGCTCAGCAGCCACAGCAGGAAGGTGGCGTAGAGCTTCGGGCTTTGCATCAGCTTGTCGGCGGCGAGGATGTTCACAAAGCCGCGCCCCCTGTCGTCCACCTTCAGGAAGTCGTGGATGTCGAGCGCGGGCTCGCCGAAGAAATGATCGCCGCCTTGGGTTTCGAGCTGGAGCAACTGGCGCTGGATCGCGCCGACGCTGGCCTTGGTCACATTGCCGAAGCGGGCCGAGAGCGTATCGGCATTCTCCGCGCAATAGGCGAGCATCGCCTGCAAATCGCCCAGGTCGAGCAGCAGCAGCCCTTCCTCGTCGGCATATTTGAAGGCGATGTTGAGCACGCCTTCCTGCGTGTCGTTAAGGCCCATCAGTCGCGCCAGCAGCAGTGGCCCCATCTCGCTCACCGTGGTGCGGATCGCATGGCCCTGTTCGCCATAGAGGTCCCAGAAGATCGCGGGATTATCGGCATAGCTGTAATCGGCGATGCCGATTTCCTTGGCGCGCGACACCAGCTTGTCGGCATTTTTGGCGGTCGGCGAACCGGCCATCGAAATGCCCGACAGGTCGCCCTTCACATCGGCCACGAACACCGGGACGCCGAGCGCCGAGAAGCTTTCGGCGATGCCCTGCAACGTCACCGTCTTGCCGGTGCCGGTCGCACCGGCGATCAGGCCGTGGCGATTGGCCCGGCGCAGGTTCAGATATTGGGGGATGCCGCCGTCCTTTTCGGGCGCGCCCAGACCAAGGAAGATGCCGTCGCTCATGGGCTTATGCTCCTCAAAAACGGGTCGGGCCGCGCCCGCCGGACTGTCCGCTCCTTCTTAGAAGGGAGGCAGGCAATCCGGCAAGCGCGGCCCGTAACGATTGTCGCTTTCGCTGGCTTACTTGTCGCGCAGGCGGATGGGCAAGAACAACGGCGCCTGGCCGCGACGCAGCACCTGCAGCAGGATGGCGTTGCGACCCTGGGCCGATACCGCCTTCACCTGTGCATCCAGATCCGCCTGGGTCAGCACCGGCCGGTTGTTGGCCGACAGGATCACGTCGCCGCGACGCAGGCCCTTGGCGCCGGCGTCGGTCGACCCGTCGACTGCGGTGATGACAATGCCGCGGGTGTCGCCGGCAACGCCCAACTGGCGGGTGATGCTGGGGGTCAGCGGGATGGCGGAGATGCCCAGCGACTTCTGGGCCGCCTGGGTGTCGCTGCCCTGGTCGCCCTGCTGGCTGAAATCATCATCCTGCTGCTGGGCGAAGTTATTGAGTTCGTCTTCGCTCGGGCGCTCGCCCACAACCGCGTTCAGGGTCATGCGCTGGCCGTTGCGCAGCAGCACGATCGGCACGCTCGACCCGATCTTGCTGTTGGCGACGATCGACGACAGATTCTGGTCCGGCGTCACTTCCTGACCGGCGACGCTGACGATCACGTCGCCTGCCTTGATGCCGGCCTTTTCGGCGCCCTTACCGGGTTCGACGCCCTGCACGAACTCGCCGCGATTTTTCGCAAGACCCAGCGAATCCGCCATATCCTCGCCCAGCGGGCTGATCTGCACGCCCAGATAGCCGCGCTTGATGCTTTGGCCCTGGCGCAGCGTGTCGACAATCGGCGCTGCCTGTTCCGAGGGGATGGCGAAGCCGATGCCGACATTGCCGCCCGAGGGCGACAGGATCTGGCTGTTGATGCCGATCACATTGCCGCGCATGTCGAACATCGGGCCGCCGCTATTGCCCTGATTGATCGAGGCGTCGGTCTGGATGAACTTGTCATAGGTGCCGCCGGTGCCGCGATGCACGGCGGAGATGATGCCGGCGGTCACGGTGCCCGACAGGGCGAAGGGGTTGCCGATCGCGACGACCCAGTCACCCACGCGCGCCTTCGTGCTGTCGCCGAACTTGACGAAGGGCAGGGGCTTCTTCGCGTCGATCTTCAGCACGGCGAGGTCGGTTGCGGGATCGCGGCCGACCAGCTTGGCGGGATATTCTTCCTTGTTGGTCATGGTGACCGTGATGCTGTCGACGCTGGCGCCTTCCGCACCGGCCGACACGACGTGATTATTGGTCACGATATAGCCATCGGCCGAGATCAGGAAGCCCGAGCCAAGCGACTGCGCCTGACGGGTCTGCGGCTTGCCGCCGCCACCCTGACCGAACAGGTCGCCAAAGGGCGTGCCGGCGAAGGGATTCTGCACGGTGACGCGCTGCTTGGTCGAGATGTTGACCACGGCCGGCTGCAGCTTTTCGACCATGTCGGCCAGGCTGGCGGGAGCGCCGGCGGGGGCAGCGGCCTGCAGGCCTTCATTCTGGGCGGTCTGCGCGCCGACATTGGAACTGGTCGTGACGGCGATGGCGGTGCCGCCGAGCAGCAGGGCGCCGGTGATGGCATAAGCGTAACGCACTCGTGACGGTCCTCTTCAGAAATTCGGGAGCGGGAAGGGCGGGACTCTCGGGGAGCCTTATCGATGCGCCGCCCTGCCTTAACCGATATTGAATGACACTGGTTCCGTAATGATCCCGAAACCTACTGTTAGCGGCCCTGGAACTGCTTCAGGAACTCATTGTCCTTCGACAATACCATCGTCGTGCCGCCCGCCCGATCCGGGGCGAAGGTATAACGATAGGCCTGCATGGCGCGATAGAAGTCATAGAAATTCGCGTCCTTGCCAAAGCTTTCCGCATAGATGCGGGCGGCATTGGCGTCGGCTTCGGCGCGAATGATCTGTGCCTGCTTCAGGCCCTGGGCGCGGATCGTCAGCGCTTCCTGCTGGCGCGCGGTGCGCATGCGGGTGAAGGCGCTTTCCAGCGGCGTGCCATCGGGCAGGTCGGCGCGCTTGATCCGCACGTCGACGATCTCGGCGCCATATTGGCGCGCGACCCGGTCAAGCCCGGCCTCGATATTCTGCATCACCTGGCCGCGTTCGGGGCTGAGCAGCGCGGCGAAAGGCCGCTTGCCCAGTTCGTTGCGTAGCGCCGAGCCCAGGATCGGGCGCAGGGCGTCCGACACCTTGTCCTCGCTGCCGGCCGAAATATACATGCGCAGCGGATCGACGATGCGATAGCGGGCAAAGGCATCGACCTGCAGGCGCAACTGGTCGGTCGAAAGCACCTGCTGGCGCTCCATCTCGACCGAGAGCACGCGCTTGTCGATCCAGACGATCTGGTCGAAGAAGGGCACGCGCAGGATGACGCCGGCGCCGGTCTTGCCGAAATCCTCGTTCGGGCGATAGCGGTTGATGATCTGCTTGGGCTCGCCGAAGCGGACGATCACGCCCTGCCGGGTTTCCGGCACGATGGTGACGGTGCTGCCGACCAGGATCAGCAGGATGATCGCGCCGATGGCGAGGGCGATGGGATTGCGCAAGCTCACTGGCCTTCCTCCGTCGCATTTGCAGCCGACTGGGGTGTCCCCTGGGCGCGCCGCTTGAGTTCGGGAAGGGGCAGGAAGGGGGTGACGTTGCCGCTTTCGACGATCGTCTTGTCGACGGTGGACAGGACGCCCTCCATGGTTTCGTAATACATGCGCCGGCGGGTCACGTCGGGTGCCAGCCGATATTGTTCATAGACCTTGTCGAAGGCTGCGGCTTCGCCCTGCGCCTTGGCCGTCACCTGCTGCGCGGCGGCGCGCGCCTCGTTCAGATAGGTCTGGGCGGTCTGCTGCGCGGCCGACACTTCCTTGAAGGCGTCGTTGACGGCGGCCGGCGGATCGGCCTGCTTGATCGCCACGCCCTGGACGCGGATGCCCGACTTGTAGCCGTCGAGAATCTCCTGCATCCGCTGTTCGACCTGCTGCTCGATCTCGGTGCGGCCCGCGCCCAGAGCATCGTCCAGGCTGACGCTGGCGACAACCGAACGCATCGCGCTTTCCGCCACTTCGCGGATCGATGCATCCGGGTCGGCCAGCTGGAACAGATAGAGTTCCGGATTGCGGATGTTCCAGCGCACCGAATAGGCCAGGTCGACGATATTCTGGTCGCCGGTCAGCACCAGATTTTCGCTCTCCGCGCTGGCCGAACCGATGTCGATCGTGCGGATTTCCTCGACATCGACCGTGCGCACCGCCTCGAACGGGGCGGGCAGGGTCAGGCTGATGCCGGGTGAAAGGGTGCGGCTATATTTGCCGAGCAGGGTGACGACGCCGCGTTCCTGCGGGCCGACCCGGTGGAAACTGGTCAGCACCAGCCACAGGACGACGACAATGCCGACGGCAATCGGCCACAGCGCCCGGCCGTTCGCGCGCGGCGGTAGGCCACCGAAGCCGCCGCCCTGGCCAAAGCTTTCGCGGCTCTTGCGCAGCAATTCCTCGATCGCGGAGGGGGATTTTGCGCCGGCCGGCTTGCCGGGCTGGGTCCAGGGATTGCGCGGGCCATCGCTGCCGCCGCCGGACCCGCTCTTGCCCGGTCCGTCATTGCCCTCAGGCCCGTCACCCTTGCCGCCCCAGGGACCCTGGGCCATGGCGCTCGCGATGCCGGGCATCCACCCGAATAATCTTCTCATGTCATCTCTATAGGAATGGCTGCACGCGAAAAACAGTGCCCTTAACGACGATTATTGCCTAGAGGCCCCAGTCATGACCGATATCGATGATTTTGCCGCCCGCCTGAAGACGCTGACCGATGGCCGTGCCAGCGCGCCGCGGGTGAAGGATGGCATCATGACCCTGGCGCTCGACGTGGGCGGTCTGGCGCCCGAACGGCGCGATGCTGTCGCCGCCGCGATCCGCGAGGGCGGCCTGATGCTGCCGGGTGTTACCGATGTGCGCATTGCCATGACCGCCGAGCGCCGCGCGCCGCGCATCATTGCCGTGGCGTCGGGCAAGGGCGGGGTGGGCAAGTCGACCCTGTCGGCCAATCTCGCCATCGCTTTGTCGCGGCTGGGGCACAAGGTCGGTCTGGTCGATGCCGATATCTATGGCCCGTCGCAGGCCCGCCTGCTCGCCAGCGAGGACCAGAAGCCGCAGGCGCGCGAAAAGCGCCTGTTCCCGGTCGAAAGCCCGCTCGGCATTCCGATGCTGTCGATGGCGCATCTGGTCGATCCGGGCAAGGCGCTGGCCTGGCGCGGGCCGATGGTCGGCAATGCGCTGGGGCAGTTGATCGACGCCGACTGGGGCGACACCGACCTGTTGGTGATCGACTTGCCGCCGGGCACCGGCGACATTCAGTTGACCATGCTCCAGAAGTACAAGCCGGCCGGCGCCGTTATCGTCTCGACGCCGCAGGATCTGGCGCTGATGGATGCGACCCGCGCGATCAGCCTGTTCGCACAGGCGCAGGTGCCGATGATTGGCCTGGTCGAGAATATGGCCGGCTATGCCTGCCCGCATTGTGGCGAAGTGTCGGATCCGTTCGGCTGCGGTGGCGCGGAAGCCGCGGCGGGCGAGCTTGGCCTGTCCTTCATCGGCCGCATTCCGCTGGCGATCGACATTCGCAAGCGCTCCGACGCGGGTGATCCGCCGGCGGCTGGCGAAGGGCCGCATGCCGATGCCTTCCGCGCTGTCGCCGAAAAGGTCGCGGCCTGGCTGGCGAAGGCCGCCTGATCAGAGGCTGAGGTGCAGAAACTGGTTGAAGGCGCTCGCGCGATAATTGCCGAACGCCTCGCCATTGTCGAAGCCGTGCCGACGATAAAGCGTCAGCGCCGGATCGAAGGCGGGGCCGCTGCCGGTTTCCAGGCTGAGCCGGGCCATGCCGCGCTGCCGTGCCTGCCCGATGATATGGCGCAGCAGCGCTGCGGCCACGCCCCGGCGCAGATGATCGGGATGGGTGCGCATCGATTTGAGTTCGCCCTGGCCTCCGCCCAGATCGCGCAGCGCGGCGACGCCGGCGATCTCGTCGCCATCCCAGGCGGTCCAGACACAAATGTCCGGCTGCTGCAATCCTGACAGGTCGAGCGCGAAGACGTTTTCGGGCGGCGATTCCGCCTGCATGCCGGCCAGATGGATGGCCAATAGCGCGCGGGTCGGTGCGCCGCTCAGATCGTCTTGGCGAATATCGAACATGGGCAGGGTCTAGCCGTGGCGCGTGCGGTGCGCCACGGCCAAGTCCGGCTTATTTGACGTTGATCTCCAGCGACGGGTCGACCATCGACCGACGCGGTGCTGGCCGGGCGGCCGGCAGCGGCGCGGCGCGAGGCGCGGGCGTATAGCTGGCGGGGATCGGTGCCGGCTGGCCCAGCATGGGCGCGGGGCGGCGTGGCGGTGCCAGCGCGATCTCATTCTGGGTGAAGGCCTGCAGTTCCCGGCCGGCCGGGATGATAGCCGTCTTGCCGGTGATGAAGCCTGCGAACACGCCGGCCGCGATCACGCCGCCGATGGTCGCGGCAGTATTGCCCTCGCCCTCCTGGCGGAAGCTGCCCTTGATCGGGATGCGGCGCCCGGCCACTTCGATATAGCGCAGTTCGATATTCATCTTGCCCGACTTGCCGAACGCGCCCTTGCCGGTCAGCCAGGTCACTTCGCCCACGGCGCGGGCATTCATCGGGATGACGACATAGCCATCGACCATCACCGGATCGGCGACCGACAGGTCGAACATCGCCCCTTCCTTGGCGGTCTTGCTGGACAATTCGCTGTTCATGCGCAGCATGACGGCGGTGTTGGCGGGCAGGACCATGGCCGGACTGGCCTCGGGCGCCTGCATGACGGGCAGCGGCGCATCGGCCTGTGCCAGCAGCGGCTGGGCACTCGCGGACATGATGGCAAGCGCGGTAATGACGACAGACTTCATCTCAGACCCCCTGAATACGGCCCGTCCCCACCGGCCGGCGCGAATCGCGCATCGCCGGACCTAGTCGGATGCTGCTTAGGAATTGGTTAGGGCCGGCGGGCGCCAGGCCCCTTGTTCGCGCCTTCGCCCTGCCCATATCGGGGATCAGAACAGGAGGACCGCCATGCCGCTCACCGCCGCGCAGGATATTGCCGATCTGCTCAACGAAACCCGGACCATCGCGCTGGTCGGCATTTCCGATCGCCCCGACCGGCCGAGCTACAGCGTGATGAAGACGCTGCAGGATCATGGCTATCGGGTGCTGCCGGTCAATCCGCAGATCGCCGGCGAACATGTCCATGGTGAATTCGTCTGGGACCGGCTGTCGGACATCGGCGTGCGGATCGACATGGTCGATATCTTCCGGCGCAGCGAGGCCGCGGGCGAGGTGGTGGACCAGGCGATCGCTGCTGGCGCCAAGTCGGTCTGGATGCAGTTGGGGGTAATCGATGCCGATGCCGCGGCGCGGGCCGAAGCGGCGGGGCTCAAGGTCGTGATGGACTATTGCCCGGCGATCGAGATCCGCCGGCTTGGCCTTGCGCCGATCGCGGCGGATTAGCCCTAGGCAGCACGGCCCCGCGTCTCTATCAGCAAGGCCATGGCGCGGGCACCGTTGAAACGACGCAAAGACAGAGGTTTGAGCGATAGAGGTGTGAGCCGTCGCACGCTGCTGGTCGGTGGTGGCGCGGCAGCGGGACTGGTTCTGGCCTGGGCGGCCTGGCCGCGCAGCTATCGGCCCAATCTCAATGTCGGGCCGGGCGAACAGGTTTTCGACGCCTTCCTCAAGATCGACCGGGCGGGGCAGGTGATCGCCATCGTGCCGCAGACCGAAATGGGGCAGGGGGTGTCCACCATTCTGCCGCAGATTTTGGCGGACGAACTGGGCGCCGACTGGCGCACTGTCGCGGTGCAGAGCGCGCCGATCAGCCCGCTCTATGCCAACGGCCTGCTGGCGCGTGACTGGCTGGCGAGCGACTGGACCCGCGTGGCGGGCGATGCCGGCACCTGGGCGATCGACCAATATGCGACGCGCAGTGCGCTGATGCTGACCGGGGCGGGCACGTCGGTGCCGATGTTCCATGATGCCTATCGTAGGGCGGGTGCGGCGGCGCGCGTGCTGCTGTGCAAGGCGGCGGCGGCGCGCTGGGGCGTGCCCTGGGAAAGCTGCGACATCCAGAATGGCATCATCACCGACGGCGCGGAGCGCAAGCTGCGGCTGGGCGATGTGGTGGAAGATGCCGCCGGTTTCACCCTGCCCGACATCCTGCCCTATCGTCAGGGCAATGACGGCCGGCTGACCGGGCAGGATCTGCCGCGGCTCGACACCCCGTCCAAGATCGACGGTAGCCATAATTTCGCCGCCGACATCCGTTTGCCCGACATGGTCTTCGCCTCGATCCGGCAGGGGCCGATCGGCGACGCCGTGCTGAAGGATGCGCGCGATGCCGAGGCGCAGAAGGTCACCGGCTTCCTGAAACTGGTCCGCACCGAGCGCTGGATCGCGGCGGTCGGCACCAATTGGTGGGCGGCGAACCGGGCGCTCGACCTGATCGATCCCAGCTTCACCCTGCGCGGCACGCCAGTCGACAGCGGCCGCATCGATGCTGCGCTGGAGGATGCCTTTTCCGGGGATGCCGGCCGGCGTCTCTATGTGCAGGGCGACCTGCTACCGGTATTCGAGAAGGCGACGATCCTGGCCAGCGAATATCAGGTCGATCCCGGCCTGCACCTGGCGCTGGAGCCGATGTGCGCGACGGCGCGGGTGACGGAGGAGGGCGCCGAAGTCTGGATGGCGACGCAGGCGCCCGCGCTGGCCCGCGCCGCGATCGCCGATGCGCTGGGCCTGTCGGACAGTGCGGTGACGCTCTACCCGCTCCATGCCGGCGGCGCGACCGGACGGCATATGGACTGGGAGGCGGGTGTGCAGGCCGCGCTGATCGCGCGCGATGTCGGTCGTCCCGTGCAACTGCTCTGGTCGCGGCTGGAGGATGTGATTCAGGATCGGCCCGGCGCGCCGGCTCATGCCCGCATGGCGGCCAAGCTGGGCCGTGGCGGCATGGTCGAAGGCTGGCTGGCCAAGGTCGCGGCTCCCTGCGCCATGACCCAGACCTGGTCGCGCATCGCCCATGGGAAGCTGCCGCATGAGGCTGCCGCCGAAGCGGGCGACAAGGCGACCCGGCTGGCGGTGGCCGGCATGGTGCCGCCCTATGCCATTCCGAACTGGGCGGTGGATCATTATCCCGCCGATGTTGGCCTGCCGCTCGGCTTCATGCGCGGCAATGCGCATCTTTATGGCGCCTTCTTCACCGAATGCTTCTTGGATGAACTCGCCCATCTGGCGGGGATCGAGGCGATGTCCTTCCGCATCCAGATGCTGGGCGGGAACCCGCGCCTCGCCCATTGTCTCTCCACCGCCGCAGCCATGGGCGGCTGGCAGGGGGGCATTGCCGGCAGCGGACAGGGGATCGCTGCGCATATGATGAACGGCGCCTATGCCGCCGTGATGGTCGAGGCGGGGATCGAGGGCAGCAAGCTCAGCGTCCGGCGGATGGCCGCGGCGGTGGATTGCGGCGATCAGGTCAATCCCGACATCGCGCGCCAGCAGATAGAAAGCGGGCTGATCCATGGCCTGGCGCTCGCCATGGGGGCGTCGGTGCCTTATGCCGGCGGCATGCCGACGCGCGCGATGCTGGGGCGGATGAACCTGCCGCGGCTGGGCGACATAGGAGAGATCAGCGTGGAACTGATCCGCAGCACGGCCGATCCGGCCGGCGTTACTGATCTCGGCGCGCCGCTCGCCGCGCCGGCGATCGCCAATGCGCTCTTCACCGTCACCGGGCAGCGATTCCGCAGCCTGCCGATCATGGGGAATGGCTGATGCCTGACAGCGAAATTGCCACTCGAACGCCATCGCGCGTCGGCGTGCTGCTGATCAATCTCGGCACGCCCGACGCGCCCGATGCCAAATCGGTGCGCCGGTATCTGGCGGAATTTCTGTCCGACCCGCGCGTGGTGGAAATTCCGCAGATCATCTGGCAGCCGATCCTGCGCGGCGCGGTGCTGACGACGCGGCCGAAAAAGTCGGCCCATGCCTATCAGCAGGTGTGGATGCCCGGCGGATCGCCGCTGGCGGTCTATACCCGCGAGACGGCGGAGGCGTTGCAACAGGCGATGGGGCCGAACCTGATCGTCGACTGGGCGATGCGCTATGGCAATCCGTCGATCGCCAGCCGGCTCCAGGCGATGATGGCGCAGGGGTGCGAGCGCATCCTGCTGGCGCCGCTCTATCCCCAATATTCTGGCGCGACCACCGCGACTGCGCTGGACAAGGCCTTTGCCGCGCTGGCCGACATGCGGCTGCAACCGGCGATCCGCACCCTGCCGCCTTATTATGCCGATCCCGACTATGTCGCCGCATTGAAGGCGTCGATCGACGGCCATCTGGCGCAGCTCGACTTCAGGCCCGACGCGCTGCTCGCCAGTTTCCATGGCATGCCGGAACGGACGCTGAAGCTGGGCGACCCCTATTATCACCAGTCGGTGGAGACGGTCCGGCTGCTCGATGCGGCGATGGACCTGCCCGTCCATATGAGCTTCCAGTCGCGTTTCGGCCGGGCCAAATGGCTGGAACCGGAGACCGAAGCAACGCTCACCAGATTGGTGAAGGAAGGTGTCCGGAACATTGCTGTCGTGACACCCGGATTTTCGGCAGATTGTCTGGAAACCCTAGAGGAAATCGGGCTTCGCGCGAAAGAAGTTTTTTTAGCGGAAGGTGGCGAAAAATTTGCCTTTTTGCCCTGTCTAAACGCATCCCCCGAAGCTATCACCCTCTACCAGCGGCTGGTCGGCCGCGAGCTTTCAGGATGGGTGGACCAGAGGGTCTAGCACAGGAGAGGACAGGCGCATGTCGAGAGTAGCGATCGTGACCGGCGGAACCCGCGGTATCGGGGAAGCCATCAGCCTGGCACTCAAGGAAATGGGATATACGGTTGCCGCCAACTATGCCGGCAACGAGGAAAAGGCCAAGGCCTTCACCGACGCCACCGGCATCGCGACCTTCAAATGGGACGTCGGCGATCATCAGGCCTGCCTGGATGGCTGCGCTGCGGTGGCGGAAGCGCTCGGCCCGGTCGACATCGTCGTCAACAATGCGGGCATCACCCGTGACGGCGTGCTCGCCAAGATGAGCTTCGACGACTGGAACGAAGTCATGCGGATCAACCTGGGCGGTTGCTTCAACATGGCCAAGGCGACCTTTGGCGGCATGCGTGAGCGCGGCTGGGGCCGCTTCGTCAATATCGGTTCGATCAACGGCCAGGCCGGCCAATATGGCCAGGTCAACTATGCCGCCGCCAAGTCGGGCATCCATGGCTTCACCAAGGCTCTGGCGCAGGAAGGCGCGAAGTTCGGCATCACCGTCAATGCGATCGCGCCCGGCTATATCGACACCGACATGGTTGCCGCCGTGCCGGCACCGGTGCTGGAAAAGATCGTCGCCAAGATCCCGGTCGGCCGTCTGGGTCAGGCGCATGAAATTGCTCGTGGCGTTGCCTTCTTCTGCAGCGACGAAGGCGGCTTCGTGACCGGCAGCACGCTGTCGATCAACGGCGGCCAGCACATGTATTGATGGCCAAGGGCGACGCTTCCGATGGCGCAGCCGCGTCCGGGGCGTCGCCCTTTGCCCCTCCGGTCAAGCGCAGCGTGACCATTGCCGGGCACCAGACCGCGATCAGCCTGGAGCCGATCTTCTGGCAGGCGCTGCGCGATGCCGCTGCCGAGGCCGAATTGCCGATCAATGCGCTGATCGCCCGGATCGACGTGACGCGGATGGCGGCCGACGATCCCCCCAATCTGGCCAGCGCGATCCGCTGCTGGCTGTTCGCCCGCGTCCGGACACAGGATTCGCCGCAGGGCTGAGCGTCTCCCGCCTCTTTCCCTTATTGCTATAGCGTTTCTTCCGCACTTCTGCGCCCGAGCGAAATGCGCTAGGTGCCTGCGAATGAAATTGATTCGCATTAGGGTCCGCTGTATCGCGATCCTGGGCTGACGGATGGAGGATGGGCAATGCTGCAGGCGGCACAGGACAGGGCGGAGGTCTATGCGACCGATTTCGTCGATGTCGGTGACGATCGTCCGATGCCCGTTGCCAGCGGCCATGCCATCGCTGTTCCGGTCGAACGCTATGGCGCCCGGCGCGGTCCGAACCTGCCCGCCATTGCCGCCATCCTGGTCGTGCATGCGCTGCTGATCGGCGCGCTCATCCAGGTGCGCAATCATGTCGTCCGGGCCGAAGAGGCGAAGCTGACGGTGGTGAACCTGTCGCCACCCCCGCCACCGCCCGCCGCCGAAGCACCTCCGCCGCCGCCATCCCAGCCGCAGGTCGTGGCGCCGCCGCCGATCGTCCAGACACCGGTCCCGCCGGTGCAGATCGCCACCACGCCCGATCCGGTCCCCGCGCCATCGCCGGTCGCGGTGTCGGCTCCGCCATCGCCGCCGGCACCGGCCGCGCCGGTCATGGCTGCCGCGGCGCCCTCGGTCGTGCAGGCGGGCGATATCGGCGCGCAGATGGTGTCGGGCAAGCCGCCCCGCTATCCGATCGACAGCCGGCGCAAGCGCGAGCAGGGCACGGTCGTCCTGGCGCTGGTGGTCGGCACCGATGGCGGCGTGGAGAGTATCGGCATCGCCCGCAGCAGCGGCTTCGCGCGACTGGATGATGCCGCGCGCGATGCGGTCAAGCATTGGCGCTGGCGCCCGATCATCCGTGACGGTCAGGCCGTGCGGGTGAAGGGCGTGGTCGAAATCCCCTTCGTCATCCGTACCGACAAGGCCTGACAGACAGCGCCTGACCGGCGCGCCTCGCTCGACCGCAGGCCCAGGCCATCCCGCCCCGGAGTATCCTTCATGCTGATCGTCATTCCCGACCTGATCGACGCCGCCGGCGTCGCCCACATCCGCGCGCTGATCGATGCGGCGCAATGGGTCGATGGCAATGTCACCTCCGGCCATCAGTCGGCGCTGGCCAAGCGCAACCTGCAATTGCCCGAAAGCGCGCCGGAAGCACGCCAGGCGGGGCAGATGATCCTTGATGCACTCGGTCGATCGCCCCTGTTCATCGCCGCCGCGCTGCCGCTCAAGATCTTTCCGCCTCTGTTCAACAGCTATGCCGGGGGGCAGGCGTTCGGCACCCATGTCGACAATGCCGTGCGCATCCAGGCCGGCACCGGATTCCGCGTCCGGTCCGACCTGTCGATCACCGTCTTCCTGGAGGAGCCGGAAAGCTATGAGGGCGGCGAACTGACGATCGAGACTAATTTCGGCGTGCAGCAGGTGAAGCTGCCGGCGGGTCAGGCGGTGCTCTATCCTTCGTCCTCGCTGCATCGGGTCGAACCGGTGACGCAGGGCCGGCGCGTCGCCAGCTTCTTCTGGATGCAGTCGATGATCCGCGACGATGCCGCGCGGCAGATGCTGTTCGATCTCGACAGTTCGATCCAGCAACTGGCGCTCGATCGCGGCCATGACGATGCCCAGGTGATCCGCCTGACCGGCGTCTATCATAATCTGCTGCGTCGCTGGGCCGACGCCTGAAGGACGGTCATTGCCGGGGCACGACGACGCGACAGTGCCGAAGTTCACAGTGTCGTCGGGCGATTCCGGCCAAATGCACCGCAAACGCCCCTGATAAGCGCCGGTGAGGCGACAGAGGCGCGTCACCTGGGTCAGAACTGCATCACGGTGACGCGTTGATCGGGGCACGCCGACGCGCCAGTGAAGCGACAATAGGGTCACTTTCCGCCATGCCCCGTGCGGGGTTGGGCGGGCTGGGTAGGGGGCAGGACGTGATCCATCCCGCAGGATAGATCAGAGAAAATCCAAATAGGACAGGCGGCAGGACGGATAGTCCTGCCGCCTGTCCGCGAGAATGAATCAGTCCAGTGGCTGCGGCGCGCCCGTCCCCATGTAGCGGGACAGGTTATAATGGAGGCTGGCCACCGCCCGCTCCATATAGGGGTTGGGCTGGGTGCCGCGGAAGCCGACATTCTTCATGCCCTGCTGCACCGCCTGCATATTGGTGAAATCCTGCTGCAGCACCGGCGGCCATTGTTCCGCGCTGGTATATTCCCATTCGGTGGCGGGCGTTTCCGCGTCCGGGAAGAGTTCATAGACTGCCGCCTCGAAAATGCACTTGTCCGGATCCGCGCCATAGGGGCGGGCGGAGTAGCAGAGCATGTTGTTGACGGCATGGCCGATCTGGAAATTGGGGAAGATCTGCCAGGCGGTGCCGCTTTTCGCCGTATGGGCGGGTTCGACCACCGGCCAGAAGACGCCACGCTTCTCGTCATCGGCGCGCGCCGTGGCGAGCCAGTGCTGCAGCACCTGCGGCGCGGGGGTGCCCTCGGGCAGTTCGTCCTTTAGCCGCTGGGCGGCGGCGACCAATGTCATGGTGGTGTTGGTATTGGCATTTTCCCAGGTGAAAAGTTGCATTTCCGCCGTCGACAGGCGCGGGTCTTCGCCCGATCCGATGCGCAGCTTGGCCTGATTCTCGTCCATATTCTTGGGCGCTTCATAGCCGATATTGGTGTGCAGCCCATGTTTGCGCGCCCAGCCGCGAAATTCGCCAAAGGCGTTGAATTCGGGATGGGTGGTCTGGACATGATAGGTCTCGCTGAACGCCTCCATCGCGACCTTCCAGTTGCAGTCGAAGATGATCCATTTGCGCCAGCGATAGCGCATATTCTGGAGCCCGAAGGGATCGAGCATGTCGGGCACCACGCCCAGATACTCGGCGAGCGGGCCGCAATCGGGATCGAGGTTGATCCAGGCCCAGCCGCCCCATGTGTCGACGCTGACCTTGCCGAGCGCGGTGCGCTGCGCCGTCAGCTTGCCCTGCCAGTCATCGGCATGGTTGGCGAAGGTGCATTGGCCCTGGCGGTCGAAGGTCCAGCCATGAAAGCCGCAGATGATCGACTTGCGGTTGCCGCGCGCGTTGTGCTGGCCTGCGGGCGTATCGATCAGGCGGCGGCCGCGATGCGGGCAGACATTATGATAGGCGCTCAGCTCATCCGGCCCGGTGCGCATGATGATGACCGAGTCTTCGAGAATGTCATAGGTGACGAAATCGCCAACCTCGGGAATATCCTCCAGCCGGGCCGCCTGCAGCCAGACCTTGCGCCACAGCCGGTCCTGCTCGGCGCGGGCATAGTCCTTCGACACATAGGCTTCGACCGGGACGATGACCGGCTCGATCAGATCCTCGCCGGGCGTGCCGATGCTGCTGATCTCGTTCATGGCCTATTCCTTCTCCATTTCACCCTTTTGCCATGCCCGCGTCACCCGGACTTGACGATTTCAGACAGCCGGGCTCATCGCCCGGTCCATTGCGGCGTGCGTTTTTCAGCAAAGGCGCGCGGCCCTTCCTGCGCGTCCTGGCTATGATAAGTATATTCGGAGGCGGCGCGGGCAGCCTGCAGCGCGGCGGCGCGGCCCATCTCGGTCGCGAGCATCACCGTCTCGCGCCCGGCCTTCACCGACAGGGGGGCGCCCTCCAATATTTCTACCGCCAGATCGAGCGCGGCCTGCATCAGCGCCTCGGGCTCGGCCAGGCGATTGACCAGGCCGATCTCGTAGGCTCGGCTCGCGGTGATCGGTTTGCCGGTCAGGATGATCTCCATCATGATCCGCTGCGGGATCATGTGGATCAGCGGCGCGGCCCAGGGCGAGCTGCGCCCTACCTTCACCTCGGTAATGGCGAAGCGCGCGGCCGTGCTGGCAACGCACAGGTCGCAGGCCTGGGCGATCATCCAGCCGCCGGCAAAGGCGACGCCATTCACCGCCGCGATCGTCGGCTTGCTGAGTTCGATGCTGTCATAGGGCAGCGGGAACATGGCGCGCGGCGGGACGGTCATGCCGGTGTCGACCATTTCCTTGAGATCGCCGCCCGCGCAGAAGGCCTTGTCCCCAGCGCCGGTCAGGATGGCGACGCGCAGCGCCGGATCAATCTCGAACCGTTGCCAGGCGGTGCGCAGCCCTTCGCGCACGTCGCGGCTGAGGCAATTGCGCTGGTCGGGGCGGTTGATGGTGAGGATGGCGATGCCGTCGGGCCGCGCCTCGAACAGGACAGGATCGGTTGAAGCGTCGGGCATCAAAACCCCCTCTGCTGGATGATATGGGCCGACCGCTCCAGCTCCTCGCGGAAGGCGGGGTCGGCGATGGCGATCAGGCGGCGGGTGCGTTCGGCGAGTGTCTGCCCTTTCAGCTCCGCCGCGCCATATTCGGTGACGATGATGTCGACATCGCTGCGCGCGGTGGTGACCGGGCCGGACAAGGCGGGAACGATCTTGCTCAAACTGCCGCCCTTGGCCGAGGCGGAGAGCGCGATGATCGAGCAGCCGCCGGGCGAGCGGGCGCCGGCGCGGACGAAATCGACCTGGCCACCGGTGCCGCCCAGATAGGCCGCGCCCGACTGTTCGGCATTGACCTGGCCGGTCAGGTCCACCTCCAGCGCGCTGTTGATGGTGACGAGGCGCGAGAGCCGCCAGAGGACGGCGGCGTCATGGGTGTAGCTGGTCGCGCACATGCGGATGGCCGGGTTGTTATGCGCCCAGTCATAGAGGAGGCGGGTGCCGATCAGCGCGCCGTTGATCGAGACGCCGGTGTCGATTTCCTTGCGGGCGTTGGTCAGCACGCCGGCCTCCGCCAGTTCGACCAGCCCGTCGCCCAGCATGCCCGAATGCACGCCCAGATCCTTGCGATCACCCAGCAGCCGTAGGATCGCGTCGGGCACCGCGCCGACCCCGGTCTGAATCACCGATCCGTCGCCGATATAGGCGGCGCAGTGGCGGGCGATCGCCTCGTCGGTCTCGCCGATCTTCGCGGGCGCCACCTCGACCGGCGGGCGCGACACGGGAATGGCGACGTCGATGGCCGATGCCGGGATCAGTTCGCCCGGCACATAGGGCACCGCTTCGTTGATCTCCGCGATCACCACCCGTGCCTTGTCGACGGCGGCGCGGACATAGTCGCCGATCAGGCCGCAGCTATGGTTGCCGTTGGCGTCGGCCGGGCTGAGCTGGATCATCGCCACGTCGCAGCCGATGATGCCGGCGGTGATCATCGGCGCAACCTGGCTGACATGGATGGGGATGACCTGCAGTTTACCGGCCTTGGTCATCGACCGCAGCGCGCCGATCGCGCCCATCGAGGAGAGGCGGAAACTGTCGGCGCTTTCGGGGGTGAACAGGCCTGAGAAGCTGGTGGCGATGAAGGCGGACAGGTCGCCGATCCGCGCGCCCTGCTCGATCAGCGCGCTGACCAGGCTGACCGGCTCGCCGCAGGCCTGGCCAAAGACGATGCGGTCGCCGCGCCGCAGATAGGGGGTGAGGTCGATCACAAGGCCCCGACCTGGCGCAGCAACTGCTCGGCGCGGCTGAGATAGGGCCGGTCGAGCATGCCCCCCTTGTAGCCGATCGCGCCGACGCCGGGATTGGCGGCGAAGATGTCGACGATCGCCTGCGCCTCGGCGATTTCCTCTTCGGTCGGGGTGAAGGCGGCGTTGATGACATCGACCTGCGCCGGGTGAATCGCCAGCATGCCGCGATAGCCGTCGCGGCGGACCTTTTCGGCCCGAGCCTTCAATCCTTCGAGATCGCGGAAGTCGCCCTGGATTGTCTCGATCGCGGTGACGCCGGCGGTGGCGGCGCCGAGCAGGCACATCGACCGCGCCAGTTCATAGGTGAAGCCATAGCTGCCGTCGGCATTGCGGTTGGAACTGGCGCCGATCGAGTCGGCCAGATCCTCCGCGCCCCAGGTCAGCGCCACCACGCGCGTCGCGCCCTTGTAATCGCCGGTATGGAACATTGCCTCGGCCGTTTCGGTGACCAGCACGATCAGCGGGGTCGATCCCCGTTCGATGCCATGCGCCGCCTCGAACGCGGTCAGATAATGGTCGAGCAACTCTACATCCTGCCGGCCATAGACTTTGGGCAGCATGATGCCGCCCGGCCGCGCCGGCATGATCGCGGCGAGATCGTCGAGCGTATAGGGGCCGTCGAGCGGATTGACCCGGACCCAGAGCCGCTCGCGCCCTTCGCTGCGGGTGGCGAGGAAATCATGCACCATCTGGCGGGCGATCGGCTTGTTTTCGGTCGCGACCGCATCCTCCAGGTCGAACAGCGCGATGTCGGCAGCGCTGTCTGCCGCCTTGGCCATCTTCTTCTCGCTGTCGCCCGGCGCGAACAACCAGGAGCGCATCTTGATCGGCAGCGTCATCGTTTTCGCCTCAATAGGATTTGGGCAATTCCAGCACCTTTTCGGCGATGAAATTGAGGATCATGTGGGGGCTGACCGGGGCGGTGCGCGGGATCAGCACTTCGCGCAGCAGCCGTTCGACATGATATTCCTGGGCATAGCCCATGCCGCCCAGGGTCAGCATCGCGGTATGGCAGGCCTCGAACGCGGATTCGGCGGCGAGATATTTGCCGCTGTTCGCCTCCACGCCGCATTCCTCGCCCTTGTCGAACAAAGTGGCGGCCTTCATCACCATCAGGTTCGCCGCCTCCAGCTGCATCCAGCATTTGGCGAGCGGATGCTGGATCCCCTGGTTCATGCCGATCGGCCGGTCGAAGACGATGCGTTCGCGGGCATAGCGGGCAGCGCGCTGGATCGCGTTGCGGCCGATGCCGATCGCTTCGGCGCCGAGCAATATGCGTTCGGGGTTCAGCCCCTTGAGGATGATCCTGAAGCCCTGACCTTCCTCGCCGATCCGATCCTCCTCGGGGATGAAGAGGTCGTTGATGAACAGCATGTTCGAGCCGACCGCGTGGCGGCCCATCTTGGGGATCAGCTGATGCTCGATCTTGCTGCGATCCAGTTTGGTGAAAAAGAGTGACAGGCCCTGCGTCTTGTTCTTCACTTGGTCGAGCGGGGTGGTGCGGGCGAGCAGCATCATCCGGTCGGCGACATGGGCGTTGGTGATCCAGATCTTCTCGCCATTGACGCGATAGCCGCCCTCGACCCGCTCGGCGCGGGTCTTGAGCCTGGTGGTGTCGAGCCCGGTATTGGGTTCGGTCACGGCAAAGCACATCTTCTCCGCGCCCGAGATGATCGGCGGGATCATGCGCTGCTGCTGGTCGTCCGTGCCGAACAGCGCGATCGGCTCCAGGCTGAAGACCGGACCGTGGATACTGGACGCCGCGGTCATGCCGCCGCCGGCCTCCGCCACCGCCTGCACCATGATCGCGGCCTCGGTAATGCCCAGGCCCGCGCCGCCGGTGGCTTCGGGCATGGCGATGCCCAGCCAGCCGGCGTCGGCCATTGCCCGGTGGAAATCGAACGGGAAGACGGCATCCTTGTCCCGTTCCAGCCAATAGTCGTCGGGGAACTGGGCGCAGAGCTGGAACACCGCGTCGCGGATGTTCCTCTGGTCTTCGGTCAGGGCAAAATCCACGTCTCTGGGGGCCTTCTGCTGGCGTCTGGATGATCGCCTGCGGGTATCACCCGCCCTCCCGCGCGCACAATCGGGCGGCCCCACATATCGGTGGGGCGAAGGGGTTGCGCGTGGATTTCGCCGCGCCCTTGGCCTAGCCCCAAGGCAGTGAAGGGGAGAGGATGATGGACGCGACGCACATGCCGAAAGGGCCGCTGGCCGGGATCCGCGTGGTGGACCTGACGGCGATGGTATTCGGCCCCTATGCGACCCAGATCATGGCCGACATGGGCGCCGACGTGATCAAGATCGAGCCGCCGGCCGGCGATGCCACACGCTATATCAATGCCGGGCCGACGCCCGAGCTGGGCGGCGTCTTCACCAACGTCAATCGCGGCAAGCGCAGCCTGGTGCTGGACCTGCGGCAGGAGGAGGACAAGGCGACGCTGCGTGCGTTGATCGCCACCGCCGATGTCTTCATCCACTCGATGCGCGGCAAAGCGATCGCCAAGCTGGGCTTCGACTATAAGGCGGTGAAGGCGATCAAGCCCGACATCGTCTACACCAATTGCTATGGCTATAGCCGACGCGGGCCGGATGGCGACAAGCCTGCCTATGACGACACGATCCAGGCCGAATGCGGCATCCCACATTTGCAGCAGTTGATGACCGGCAAGCCCGATTTCATGGCGACGATCATCGCCGACAAGGTGGCGGGCCTCACTGGCCTTTATGCGACGATGATGGCGCTGTTCCACCGCGAGCGCACCGGCGAGGGGCAGGAGGTGGAAGTCTCCATGTTCGAGACCATGGCGTCCTTCATGCTGACCGAACATGCCAGCGGCATGCTGTTCGAGCCGCCGCTGGGGCCGGCCCATTATCACCGCGTCGTCGCCCGCAACCGCAAGCCCTATGCGACCAAGGACGGCCATGTCGCCGCGCTGGTCTATAATGACAAGCATTGGAATGCCTTCGTCGCGGCGGTGAACCCGCCCTGGGCGACCGACGAGTTCGACACGCTGGCCAAGCGCGCGAAGCAAATCGACCGGGTCTATGGCCTGCTGGGCGAAACCTTTGCCGAGCGGACGACGCAGGAGTGGCTGGAGCTGCTGGAGGCGCTGCATATCCCCGCCGCGCCGCTGCGCACCACCGACGAACTGTTCGACAATGCGCATCTCAACGCGATCGGCTTTTTCGAGACGGTCGAGACGCCGCAGGGGCCGGTGCGCTTCCCCGGCGTGCCGACCTGGTTCTCGCAGACTCCCGGTCGGGTCGCGGGCGGCGCGCCGGAACTGGGCGCGCATAGCCGGGAGGTGTTGGACGAACTGGGCGTGCCCGCTTCCGGCGCCTGATCGCCCCATCGGTAGGGCGATGGGTTGGGGCGCTGCCTTGGCGCTCCCCAGCCCAGCCTTTACCACTTCATCCAAGCAAGAAATCTGGGTGAGGCATGGCATGGTTGAGGCTGCTGAAATGACGCGCGCGGGCTTCCCGCTGGAAATCAGCGATCCCGAGCGCATTCCCACGGCACGCTATTATGACGCGGATTTCTATCGCCGCGAATGCGAGGAATTGTGGCCCCATGTCTGGCAGATGGCCTGCCGCGTGGAGCAGGTGCCCGAGGTCGGCGACTGGATCGAATATAGCAATCTGGGCAAGTCCGTCATCATCGTGCGGACCAAGGACGGGATCAGCGCCTATCATAATGCCTGCCGCCATCGGGGCGTGCCGCTGACCGAGGGCAGCCATGGCAATTGCAAGGGCAAGGGCTTCATCTGTCCCTTCCATGGCTGGCGCTGGAATATCGAGGGCAAGAATACCTTCGTCTATGGCCGGCACATGTTCAGTGAGCATCAGCTGGACGAGCAGGATCTGGCCCTGCGCCCGTGCCGCACCGAGATCGAGATGGGCTGCGTCTTCATCAATTTCGACGATGAGGCGCCGTCGCTGCGCGAACAGCTCGGCCCGCTCGCGGTGGGGCTCGATGCCTATAATGCCGACAAGATGCGCGCCGAATGGTGTTTCGGCACGGTGCTGCCGGCCAACTGGAAGGTCGCGATGGAAGCCTTCATGGAAGGCTATCATGTCATGCGCACCCATCCGCAGCTGCAGCAGAAGGTGCCGATACTCTACAACATGATGTATGGCATGGACACGGGCGGGATCGGCGTGCCGATCAATCCCAACCGGTCGATGAAGGAAAATATCGTCGACCAGGTCGACCATATGCAGCTGCTGAGCGAGGGCATGGCCGGCATGTGCCATGCCAAGGATGTCGCGGTCGCCCGCACCCTGATCGACGTCGAACTGCCCGAAGACCCGCAACAGGCGATCATGCACTGGTTCGGCATGGTCAATCATTGCGTCACCCAGGCCGGGCAGGCGCGCGGCGAACCCACGCCCGATCTCAACAAGCTGGCGGTGGAAACCCCGGTCAAGTCGGTGGAATTCATCTTCCCCAACTATTTCCTGCTGCCCTTCCTATCTAGCATGGCAGCCTATCGCATCCGCCCGCTCGGCCCGGAAAGCTGCATGTTCGAACTCTGGTCGCTGACCCATTTCCCCGAAGGACAGGAGCCGCCGGTGGTGATGGAGCCGGTGATGCTGCCCTATGACAGTGACCAGTTCCCGATGATCCCGCGCCAGGATTATTCCAACATCCCGCTGCAGCAGAAGGGGCTGCATGCAGAGGGCTTCGACTTCATGCGCCTGTCCAAGGTGATCGAAGGGCTGATCAGCAATTATCAGCGGATCATCGACGGCTATATCCGGCATGAACCCATGGATAAGCTGAGCGCGGCGACACAGAAGCTGGCCGGCAATTTCGACGGGCCGGTGCTCGACCTGGGCTTCTGAGCCGGCGGGAGGCGGGGTCATGAAATTCGCCTTCGGCATGCCCCGGCTGATCGAGCTGAAGGCGACGATGCAGCCCTGGGAATTGTCGGTTAGCGGAGCGGACCAGACGCGGCTGGCCAGGCTGGCCGATGATCTGGGTTACGACATGATCAGCGTGCCGGAACATTTCCTGATCCCGCGCGCCCATGTCGATCTGTCAGGGCCGCATCATTTCCATGCCTATGCGGCGATGGGCTATTATGCCGGCGCCACCAGCCGCATCCGCATCAACAGCTCGATCGCGATCTTGCCGCTGCAGCATCCTGCGATCACCGCCAAGGCGCTGTCGACGATCGATTGGCTGTCGGGCGGTCGGGCGATGGTGACCTTTGGCGCGGGCTGGCTGGAGCAGGAGTTCGACCTGCTCGGCGTTCCCTTCCACCAGCGCGGGCGGATGTGCGACGAATATCTGGCTGCGATCGTCGAGCTGTGGACCAGCGACGATCCGCAATTCGAGGGCGAGTTCGTGTCCTTCCGCGATGTCGCCTTTGCCCCGCGCCCGGTGCAGCAGCCGCATCTGCCGATCTGGATGGGCGGCGAGGCCGACGCCGTGCTCAGGCGCGCCGCGCGCCATGCCAGCGGCTGGTGGCCCTATCTGACCAAGCCCGAGGATATCCCAGCGAAGATCGACTTCATCAAGTCGCAGCCCGGCTATGACGGCCGTCCGTTCGACGTGATGTATGGCTTTGCCACCAGCCGGGTCGGCGAGGGCCATGCCGTGGTCGACGATCCGCGCGCCCGGCCGGGCATGACCGCGCCGGAGATCATCGACCGGCTCGGCTGGTTCGGGACGCTGGGCGTCACCATGAGTTCGGTGCCGATCCCGGCGGTGCGCAGCATCAGCGAATATGAGGATTATGCCCGCTGGGTGATCGAGGAGATCAAGCCCCAGTTGGGCTAGAGCCTGATCGTCTGAGGTGAAAGCGCACCGCGCTTTCACCGATGGCGTGAATCAGGCTCTTTCGTTGATTCTAACCCCAGAGCGCGTCGGCCGCCGCCAGCGCCTGTCCGCCACGTCCGCCCAGATCGCCGATCAGCGCCTTGAGCCGATAGGTCCATAGGTGCAGCGGATGCTCCAGCGTCATGCCCATGGCGCCGAGGAACTGGTGGAAATCATAGACGCAGCTGCGCGCCGATTCCTGCGCATGCAGCGCCGCCAGCGCCGCGTCGCCGGCATCCAGCGTGGCAGCCGCCTTCATCGCCAGCCAGTAGAGGCCGTTGGCGCGGACCTGTGCCTTGGCCAGGCGATGGCGCAGCGCCTGGAAGGTGGCGAGCGGGCGGCCGAACTGCTGGCGGTCGGTGACATAAGTCGCCGTGCTGTCGAGCGCGGCAGCGAGCAGGCCCGCCGCCTCCGCCGCCAGCGCCACGCGCCAGCGGCCGCGAATATCGCCGGCCGACACATCATGATCGGTGAGGTCTTCCGGCTGGGCGATCAGGCTGCCCATCGAATAGGCATAGAGGGCTTCCGGTTCGGCCCGGACATGCTCGGGGCCGGCGACGAAGCTGCGCACGTGATCCGGCCCAACCAGCAGCACCGTCGCGCCGGGCGCAAGGAAGCGGACCGGGCGATGGGTCTTGCCTTCCTCCACCAGACAGAGCGGGCGCGGTGTCGTATCGCCGAGCAGCGGACGGATGAGGGCGCTGGCCGCGGCCTCCACCGCCTGGGGCAGGCGCGCCAGCCGCTCGACCACCAGCGCGGCGCTGATCGCGCCGAGGTCGGGATCGAAACCGATGTCGAGGAAGCCGCCTTCCGTCAGATCACGGTCCAGCGCCTCGCTGGTAAGGGCAAAGCCCGCCTCATGCAGCGTCGCGCCGGCATAGGGACGGGTCAGCGTGTCGATCGCTTCGAGGATCGCGATCTGGTCGTCGGTCAGGGACAGGTCCATCAGCGCGGCTCCCGCGGCAGTTTGAGCACATCGCTGGCGATGATGTTGAGCTGGATTTCCGCCGCGCCGGCGGCGATGCCCGCGACGATCCCGCGCTGATGATGCATTTTGAGATAGGGATGGGCGTCGGCCAGTGCCTGCGGCAGATATTCGACGATGAACTCGCACACGCGCCGTTCGGCCATCACCGTGGCGAAGCGGGCGGAGCTGGATTCTGCGCCGATCGCCTCGCCCCGACAGCGCCGGTCGACGATCGCATAGCTGGCCATCCGCGCCGCTTCGCACAGGGCCGCGGCATGGGCGGCCTCGATCCGCACCGCCTCGCCGGCAAATTCACCCTGCGTCTGTAGCAGCGCCACCGCCCGGTCGAGCGCGGCGCGGGCGAGCGCGTAGCGGGGAATGCCGAGCCGCTCATTGGTGAGCGAATAGCCGATGATTTCCCAGGCCTGGCCTTCCTCGCCCAGCCGCGCCTCCACCGGCACGACGACATCGTCGAAGAAGACTTCGTGAATATCCCCTTCGCCGATCAGCGAGGGGATTTGCCGCACGGTGATGCCGGGCGTGTCCATCGGCACCAGCAGGATGGAAATGCCCTTCTTGCGATCGTCGCTGGTGCGGCAGACCAGGAAGCAGGTGTCGGCAAGCCCGGCATAGCTGGTCCAGATCTTCTGCCCCGACACGCGATAGACGTCGCCGTCGCGGGTCGCGCGGGTGCGCAGCGAGGCAAGGTCGGAACCGGAACCGGGTTCGGAAAAGCCCTGGCACCACAGCGCACGGCCGCCGGTGATGGCCGGCAGATAGCGCGCCTTCTGCGCGTCCGAGCCGTAGCGGATCAATGTCGGCCCGACCCAGTTGACGTTCATATATTGGCCGCCACGCGGTTCGCCCGCGATCCACATTTCCTCGGCCAATATGGTCTGGTGCCAGGGATCGAGGCCCTGGCCGCCAATCTCCTTGCTCCAGTGCGGGGTCAGCAGCCCTTCGTCGGCGAGGCGCCCGCAGAAAGTGCGGGCATAGTCGGTCAGCGCCGGGGAGGCCGGGCCATGTTGCGAGAAACGCTCCCAATCCTGCGGCAGCGTCGCGGCGAGAAAGTCGCGCAACCGCTGGCGAAAAGCCTCTTCATCCTGCGTCCATTCAAAATTCATTGGTCCACGCGTCCCCTGCCGAACAGGGATGCGATACTTAAGAGCAGCGCGCCGGGACAGGGCGGCGGGCAAGAGAACGCCCCGGTGATGGGCGTGGGCCGGGCCTTGCCGCGCTTCACGGGGTTGGGCAGCTTTCGGGCATGAGCGAGCGCGATTTCAAAATGGCAGCCTCCCTGGATGAGGTGCCGCTGGGCAAGACCAAAAGCGTGACCATCGACGGACGGACTATCCTGTTGTGCAACAGCGACGGGCAGATTCATGCCATCGCCGCGCTCTGTTCCCATGCCGACGAACCGCTTGCCTGCGGCCGCATCCGCCTGGGCTGGATCGCCTGCCCGGCGCATGGCGCCCGGTTCGATCTGGAGACCGGCGAGCCGCTGACCGGCCCGGCGAGCGAACCGATCGCCACCTATCCTGTCCGCATCGTCGACGACATGATCGAGGTGGCGATTTAGCCCTGTTCCCTTTTCGTCATCCTGACGGAGGTCAGGATCCATTTGGCGCTACGGTTGAGAGCGAGCGCTGAATGGATCCCGGATCAAGTCCGGGATGACGGCGTGAGATGAGGGGAGCGCGCAGCCTCCCAGCCATCGCCTTGGGGATATCGCCTGCCGCCATCTTGCGGGGGGCGGCGCAATTGGGCCTAGCGTCGGGCATGAGAGGAACCGGAACGGGATGGAGGGGCAGGCTTTGACCGATGCGCTCGACGGGCTGCGGCAGGAAGTGCGCCAGTGGCTGGCCGACAATGCGCCGCAGGGCTGGCGCGAGCGCAGCAGCAGCGAGGCGGCCTTCCTGCAGATTCAGCGCGACTGGTTCGCCAAGCTGGTCGAGGGCGGCTATGCCGTGCCGCACTGGCCAGCCCAATGGCCCGGTGGCGGCCGCTCGCTTGCCGAACAGAAGATTCTCTATGAGGAACTGGCCCGCGCCGATACGCCGCGGCTGCTGTTGTCCTTCATGTCGACCTATCATGCCGCCTGCACCCTGTTCGAATGGGCGAGCGAGGAGCAGCAGGCGCTGCTGATCCCGCGCATCCTGGCCGGCGAAATCTGGTGCCAGGGCTTTTCCGAACCCAATGCCGGGTCCGACCTGGCCAATGTCCGCACCCGCGCCGAGCGGGTCGGCGACCATTATGTCGTCAACGGGCAAAAGCTCTGGTCGACCATGGGCCAGTTCGCCGACAAATGCCTGTTGCTGGTGCGCACCAGCAATGACGGGCCGAAACAGGCCGGCCTCACCTATCTGCTGCTCGACCTCAAGGCGCCGGGCGTTACCGCGCGGCCGATCCACCAGATTCATGGCGACGAGGAATTTGCCGAGCTGTTCCTCGACAATGTCGAGATTCCCGTCAGCGACCGGTTGGGCGAAGAGGGGCAGGGCTGGGCCGTGGCGCAATCTACCCTCTCGTCCGAACGTGGCCTGACCCTGCTGGAACTGAGCGCCCGGCTGCGTGGCGCCTTGTGGCGGCTCGCCGACCTGATCCGCGCGCAGGGCCGGCAGGACGATCAGGGCATAGTGCGCGACTTCGGCCGGCTGAGCGCCAAGGTGGATGCCAGCTGCGCCGTCGCCGACCAGTTCCTCGCCAACCGCATCGCCGGGATCGAGCGGGTCGGCGACGCGTCGATCGTCAAGCTGTCCTACTCCCGCACGCTGCGGGAGTTCACATCGCTTGGGATCCGGCTTGGTGGCATCGACGCGCAATATCACAGCCCGATCACCTTTGGTGGCGGCATGGAGACCGGCAACTGGATGGCCGATTTCATGAACAGCTATGCCTGGACCATCGCCGGCGGCAGCGACGAGGTGCAACGCAACATCATCGCGGAACGGCTGGTGGGCATGCCGCGTGAACCCAAGAGCTGGACCTTGAAGGAGGGCGCGGCATGACCATGACCCGCGCGGAAGTGCAGGACGCGGCCGACAAGGCCTTCGGTCAGAGCGAGCTTGCCCCGGATGCGGCGCAGAGCTGGGCGCTGATCGCCGAGATGGGCTGGCTGATGATGGGCGTGCCGGAGGAACAGGGCGGCCTGGGCCTCGGCCGCGAGGCGGCGGGCGTCATCCATCAGGGCGTGGGCAAGGCACTGGTGCCCGGCCCCGTGTTGGCGCAGATGCTGACGATCGAGGCGCTGGCGGCGGCCGATGATCTGCCGGAACGCGACGCGCTGATCGCTGACGCCATGGCCGGCGAGGTGATGACCGCATCGCTGGCGGGTGGGCTGGATGGCGCCGATCGGCTGACCTGCGTGCCGGATGCCGATACCGCCAGCCATGTTTTGCACGTCACGGCGGACCGGATCGCACTGGTGCCGGCCGAGCAGGTTTCCGTCACGTATCGGCAAGGTTGGGACAAGAGCCGTCGCCTGTTCGATGTCGCCCTTGAAGGCACGGGCCTTACCTTGGCGCAGGGCGATGCCGCCCGCGCGCTGGCCGATCGGGTCGAGGCGCTGCGCCTCTTCTGCCTGGCGGGCGACAGCCTGGGCGGCGCGGAGGCGGCGCTGGCGATGACCGTCGCCTATCTCGAAACCCGGCAGCAGTTCGACCGGCCGCTGGCGCTGTTCCAGGCGCTCAAGCATCGCGTCGCCGACATGCGGACGCAACTGACCGCCGCCGACGCGCTGTTCTGGAGCCGGGCGCAGCAGGCCGACGCCGATATCATCGCCCTGGGCGCGCTCAAGGCGCTGGCCTGCGCCGTCTATCGGCTGGTCGCGGAAGAGGCGATCCAGCTCCATGGCGGTATTGGCCTCACCATGGAGCATCCCTGTCACCTGTTCCTGAAGCGCGCGATGCTCAATGGCGCGCTCGGCGGCGATGCGGATCATTGGGACGAAAAAACGGGCAGGGCGGCGCTGGCAGCAGCGGCGGCCTGACACCATCACGGGAGAGAAGATGATGCGCCGATCTATTGCCTTCTGCATGACAGCCCTGTCACTGGCTCTGGTCGCGACGGCAGGGACCGGCGCCGACGCCCAGCCGGGCAGCGCCCCGGCCGCTGCAGCCGAAGACCCGCTCTTCACCCAGCCCTATATCGACATCGACGAATGGCGCGATGCGCCGGTGCGGCATCGCTATGTCCATGGCGGGTTCAAGGGCACGGAAACCCGCTTCTCCTTCTATTTTCCCGACAAGAAGCAGTATCAAGGCCGCTTCTTTCAGCACATCACCCCGGTGCCCGACGACGAGAATCTGGCGCAGAAGCTGACGCAGGGTGAGGAAAATTATATCGGCTTTGCGATCGCGTCGGGCGGCTATTATGTCGAAACCAATGGCGGCGGCCGCGACCAAGTGGGCATGCCAGGCAAGCCCAATGACTTCACCATCGCCGCCTATCGTGCCAATGCGGCATCGGCCCGCTATTCGCGCGTGGTCGCGCAGCAGATGTACGGCGGCAAGCGCCCCTATGGCTATGCCTTTGGCGGCAGCGGCGGCGGCTTCCGCACGGTCGGGTCGATCGAGAATACGACCGGCGTGTGGGACGGCGTCGTCCCCTATGTGCTGGGATCGCCAATGGCGCCGCCCAACATGTTCTCCGTGCGGATGCGCGCGATGCGCGTGCTCAACGACAAATTCCCGCAGATATTGGACGCGGTGGAGCCGGGCGGATCGGGCGATCCCTATGCCGGGCTGACGCCACAGCAGGCGTCGGTGCTGCGCGAGGTGACGGCAATGGGTTTCCCGACGCCCAGCTGGTTCGGCTGGAAGACGATGGGCATCCACGGCTTTGCTGCCCTTTATGGCGGGATGGTGATGGCGGATGCCGGCTATTTCACCGATTTCTGGACCAAGCCGGGCTATCTTGGCAATGATGATCCCAAGAGTTTCGACGGCTATCGGTTGCAGCATGACGCGACCATCGCCGCACCGATCAGCGCGGCGCAGGCGGCGGACCTGAAGCTCGATACCCGCATCACCGATGGCGCGGCCAATGTCGACAATGCCTTTGCCGCGCTGCAGGGCCGGGCGGCGCAGCGCATCGTCGCCTTCCGCTTGTCGAGCCCGCCGCCCAAGACCTATTTTGTCGGCGGCGACCTGATCGTCGGGTCCGGCGCGGCGCAGGGCAAGCGGCTGACGATCAACCGCATCGCCGGCGATGTCGTGATCCTGGGCGTGGTGGACGATGCCGTGGTCGATCTGCTGAAGGCCGGCGATAAAGTGCGGGTCGACAACAGCAATTTCCTCGCCGCCGAAACCTATCATTGGCATCAGGTGCCGCCGGCCGATGCCGGCTATCCGGTCTGGGACCAGTTTCGCGGGGCCGACGGCAAGCCGCTCTATCCGCAGCGGCCCTTCCTGCTCGGCCCGCTTTTCACCGCCGCGACCACCGGCAAGCCGATGGGCCAGCCGCCGATGACCGGGCAGTTCCAGGGCAAGATGATCCTGGTCGAAAATCTGTGGGATCGCGAAGCCATGCCCTGGCAGGGCGACTGGTATCGCCAGCGGGTGATCGCTGCGCAGGGCGCGGGCGCCGACCAGAATTTCCGCATCTGGTTCACCGACCATGCGCTGCATGGTGACAGCAGCCATCAGGAAGACCCGACCCGCACGGTCAGCTATCTGGGCGTGCTGGAACAGGCGCTGCGCGATCTGTCCGCCTGGGTCGAAAAGGGCGTCACCCCGCCCGCCAACACCGCCTATCGCATCGATAATGGCCAGGTGATCGTGCCGGCCGATGCGGCGGCGCGCGGCGGGATTCAGCCGGTCGCCAGCGTCACCGCCAATGGCAGTGCGAAAGCGGTCGTGAAGTCGGGCGCGGCCGTGACCTTCCGCGCGACCATCAGCGTACCGCCGGGGACCGGCCGGATCGTGTCGGCGGAATGGGATTTCGACGGCAGCGGCGCCTTTGCCGAAAAGGCAAAGCTGCCCGGCGGTTCGGGCAGCACGCTGACCCTGACCACGCGCCACAGCTTTGCCGCGCCCGGCACCTATTTCCCCGCGTTGCGCATCGCGTCGGAGCGCAAGGGCGATGCCGCCACCCCCTATGCCCGCATCCAGAATCTGGGTCGGGTGCGGGTCGTGGTGGAGTAGAGCGGCACCGCAGCCGCCGGGCGAGCAGGGGTTGAATAGAGGGCGCTCGATCCCGGTGGACACTGAGCGCGCTGCGGCCTTGTATGAAAATAAGTCGCAATTGCATTCATGTTGCAGATGCGTAATAGGCTGGGCTTTCGGATGGCAGCCAACGGAGCCCAGGTGACCAAGCGCATATTGTTCCAGATCCACTGGTTCCTGGGGATCACCGCCGGCCTGGTGCTGGCGCTGATGGGCGTGACCGGCGCGACCATGAGCTTCGAGGACGAGATCAGCGAGGCGCTGTCGCCGCGCCTCTATGCGCCCGGCGTGCCGTCCAGGCCGGACCTGTCGCCCGACCAGTTGATCGCCAGGGTGCAGGCCGACAATCCGGGCTATTATATCGCGCGGCTGGACTGGGAAATGGCGCGCGACCGGTCGCACAGCGTGCGCCTGTCGTCGAGCGAAGGGCGCGGCCGCAAGCAGGGGCAGGTCGATCGGGCCACCGGCGCCTGGCTGGGCGCACCGGCGGGCGAAGGCTTTTTCCACCTGATGGATGATCTGCATCGCTGGCTGGCGCTGCCGGGTGGTGGCAATGGCATTGGTCGGCAGATCACCGCCTTCAGCGCGATTGCGCTGATCTTCTTCGCTTTGTCCGGCCTTTATCTGCGTTGGCCGCGGCAGGCGCTGGACTGGCGCGCCTGGCTGGTGCTGGACCTGCGCAAGACCGGACGCAACCTGTGGCGCGCGCTGCATGTCGTGATCGGCACCTGGGTGCTGCTCTTCTATCTGCTGAGCGCGCTCACCGGCCTGTGGTGGAGCTATGACTGGTATCGGCAGGGGGTGATATACAGCCTGACCGGCAAGGCGCCGGGCGAGGAAGGGCGGCGTTCGGAGAAGCGCGACGGGATCGCGCCGCGGCCGCCGATCGATCCGGCCTGGACCGCCTTCCGCCGCGCCACCGGCAATGACTATATCTGGGTGCGCATCACCCAGCCGGCGCCGTCGCAGCCGATGAAGACGATCAGCTTCGACGCCCGGCCCGAAGGCGCGCGCCATCTGCGCCAGACCGACAAATATAGCTATGATCTGGCCAGCTATGCGCTGGAGAAGCGCGACCTCTATGATCGCCGGCCACTGGGCGTGATCATCACCCAGAGCGTCTATGAACTGCACCGCGGCGCCTTTTTCGGGCTGCCCGGCCGGATCATCATGATGCTGACCAGCCTCACCATGCCGCTGTTCACGGTGACCGGCTTCCTGCTCTATCTCTCGCGCCGCAAGCGCAAGCAGGCGGCACGGGTGCTGGCCGGCGATGCCGCGGCGGTTGCGGGTGGCGACATGGGCGGCGGCGACCTGCTGATCGCCTATGCCAGCCAGACCGGAACGGCCGAGATCCGCGCGCGCAACGCGGCGCAGGCGCTGGCCCATGGCGGGGTGCGGGCACAGGTGGTGCCGGTCGGCCGGCTGACCCGTGACATGCTGGCGGGGGCGCAACGCATCCTGTTCGTCGTTTCGACCTATGGCGAGGGCGAGCCGCCGGACATGGCGCGCGGCTTTGCCAGCCGGCTGCTGCGCGGCGGGGCGATCGATCTTGGCCATCTCCATTATGGCGTGCTGGCGATCGGCGACCGGGAATATCCCGATTTCTGCGCCTTCGGCATCGCGGTCGACGGCTGGATGGCGGGGGCGGGCGCGCAGCCGCTCTTCCCGCTGATCGCCTTGGGGCATGAAGATGAAGCGGCGGAGCGGGCCTGGCACGATGCGCTGCATGATCTGGGCGCGGGCGAAGGCGATCGGGGACAGATGGTGATCCCGTTCACGCCGTGGCGACTGGTGGCGCGCCATGCGCTCAATCCGGACAGTCCGGCGCTGACCGCCTATCATTTGCAATTCGAGCCGGTGGGTACGGACGTGCCCGAATGGCAGGCGGGCGATATCGTGGAACTGCACCCCTGCAACGCGCCCGAGGCGGTCGAGGCGCTGCTGGCCAGCCAGGCGCCCGAGGGCGACCTGATCGCGGTGCCGGCGGCGTTGCGGGCGGAACTGGCACGCGCGATGCTGCCCGAAGCCGGAACCTCGCTCACCATGGCAGAAGCGCGGGCGCTGCGCTCGCTGCCGGCGCGCGAATATTCGGCGGCGTCGATCATGGCCGATGGCGTGCTGGACCTGGTGGTGCGGCAGGTGCGCGATGATGACGGGCGGCTGGGCATCGGCTCGGGCTGGCTGACCGCGCATATGGCGCCGGGCGAGACGACGATGATGCGGGTGCGGCCCAATCCGGGCTTCCGCACCGATCCGGCGTCGCGCGGCGCGATGATCCTGATCGGCAATGGCACCGGCATTGCCGGGCTGCGCGCCCATCTGCGCGCCGCCGCCCATGACGGGATGGGCGGCCACTGGCTGCTGTTCGGCGAGCGCAGCCGGGCGCATGAGCGCTATTTCGATGCGGAACTGTCGGCCTGGCTGGCGGACGGCACGCTGGCACGGCTGGACCGCAGCTTTTCGCGCGATGCGGATTGCGGCCGCTATGTCCAGCATCTGCTGGCGGACGCCGGCGCGGAATTGCGCGAACGGATCGGCCAGGGCGCGACCATCCTGGTCTGCGGCAGCCTGGAAGGCATGGCGCAGAGCGTCCATGAGGCGCTGATCGCGATCCTGGGCGAGGCGCCGCTCAACGATCTGGCCGAGGCCGGCCGCTACAAGCGCGACGTCTATTAAGGACGGATTGGAGAAGGCTAGGTGGTTTGGAAGCGAGCAGAGGCGGACCTTGTTTCCTCTCCTCCCTTCCAGCGAGCGGCCATGCCTGGTTCCTACCGCTGACGTCGTCCACTGGGCCGATCGGTGCCCGGCGGTCCCGTTAGCGGTCGGTCCGCACCTGGGCAGAAAAGCTGCCCGGCAACAAGTGACCAATTCCAGGCCAGTTCCCCCTCCCGCAGGCGGGAGGGGGTTAGGGGGTGGGCTGGACGTTGCGAAAGCCCACCCCGCTGCGACTAACGCGCTTCGCGCGCAAGTCTCGCTGCCCCTCCCGTAAACGGGAGGGGAATGGCAGGAAACCACCCAACTCAGCCCTCTGGGGTGCCACGCCGCCTGAAGTCGCCCTCAATCAGCCAGCATCGCGGCGAGGGTGGGGGTCATATATTCCTGGCCGCCGGTTTCGGTGCGCAGGATGAGGCGGGCGGCGAGGTTGTGGCGGGTGGCGAGGGCCATGCCGCGATCGGCGCCCAGCACGGTGATCGCGGTCGCCCAGGCGTCGGCCAGCATGGCGGACGCGTGGAGGACAGTGACGGCGGCGACGCCCTCCGCAATGGGCGCGCCGGTCGCGGGATCGATGCTGTGCGACAGGCGGCGATCGCCCTCCATCCGGTAGCGGCGATAATCGCCCGAACTGGCCATGGAAAGGCCGCAGAGCGCGACCCGCAGCGTCGGGAGGTCGAGGCCCGGCGGCACTTCGGCATCGACCCACCAGGGCTGGATATCGGGCTTCACGCCCTCGCCACGCAGTTCGCCGCCAATTTCCGCGAGGAAGTTGGAGAGGCCGAGGCTGCGCAGGCAGGCCGCGACCGCATCGACGGCATAGCCCTTGGCAATGCCGGAAAAATCGAGCGCGACGTCGGCGGTGCGCCGGGCGCGGTCGCCATTGAGTTCGATGCATGTCCAGGGCGCGACCGAGGCGGTGGCGCTGCCGCCAGCGAGCGCCGGGCCGAAGCCCCAGCGCGCGACGATGCCGCCGATCGCCGGGTCGAAGGCGCCGTTCGACAGACGAGCCATGGACAGGCCCGCGCGCAGCACGCCCATCATCGCGGGCGGCAGGCGGGTCCATTGGCCGATCGGACCGCGGTTGAAGCGGCTGATGTCGGAGCCGGCTTCCCAATTGCTCATCTCGCCGATGACGGCAGCCAGCACGGCCTCGACATGGGTCTGGCAGTCGGCGGGCGGATCGACGATGCGGGCCGACCATGTGGTGCCCATGGTCGGTCCGCCCAAAGTGACGATAGCGCCCTGACGCTGGCGCCCGGCAAATTGCTCGGGCGACAAGTCGGGCGCTATCGCGATCCGGACGGGATTGCCGGCGGGCCGGGTCAGGGCGCCAGCACTTCCAGCGTGGTGATGTAGGAGGCGCGCTTCTGCGGCGGGCCGGCCGGCGGCGCGGGCGGTGCGCCCTCCGGCTTGCCGCCCTGCGCGCCCGGACCACCGGGGCCACCAGGACCGCCAGGGCCACCTTCGCGGCCGCCGCCGGTGCTGGCGTTCAGCCAGTACATGCCGGGGGCGCCCCATTTGACGGCCAGCTTGCCATCCTTGTCGGTGACGAGGTCCATCTGGCCCAGCGCATCGCGATAGCGGATGCCGCCGGGAATGACGGTGACCTTGAGGTCGGCGGCGGGCTTGCCGTCGAGCAGGAACTGGAAGGTCGCGGTCTCGCCCGACACCAGGTCATTGGGATGGGTCACCGGGACCAGTTCGATGCCGGTGCCGGTCGGCTTGAAGATGGTGGTGGTCGGCGCGCCCAGGGTCACGAAGATCTCGTTGCGGTTGCTCGCCTCGGCGGTCTGGACATTGGTGGCGCCGGCGGGGATCGCCTGGGCCAGAGTGGCCTTGGTGGTGCCGCGCGGCAGGCGCTCCTGCTTGCCGTTGAGGGTGTAGCTGCCCATCACCATGGTCGAGACATTGGCGATGCGATAGGTGCCGGGCTTGGTCAGATGCACGTCGAAGGTCGAGCGATATTTGCCGGTGGCGGCATTTTCGATCTTGCCGGTGGTGCCATCCGGCTCGGTCACGGCGATGCCGTCGGTGCGCATCGGGAAATGTTCGAAATAGAAGAGGTCGTTGGAGACCGCCGCGTCGACCGTCACCCAGCTGTCGGTGCCCGACAGGGTGGTGGAGGAGGGCAGCATCCACTGGCGGTGGGCCTGGGCCGCGCCGGAGAGCATCAGGGCGGCAAGCGCGCCCGCGATCAGATATTTGGCTTTCATGGTCTTCGTCCCCTGTTACTTGCCGAAGCTGACGCTGACGGCGCCGAGTTCGCTGCTGCCCTGTGCCTTGGCGGCGACGCCGGGCTTGGCCGGCCAGGTGAAGGGCAGGCGGACCAGTTCGCGGCCGCCAACTTCACGGGCGGCTTCCACCACCAGCGTATATTTGCCCGGGCCCAGGGCGCCGAGCGGCCCCTTGCCGGCGGTGAAGGCGATCTTCTGGTCGCCCGGCGCGCGGGTCGCGCCCGATACGCCATCGGCCGGGAAGCTCATCGTGCGGCCCGACACACGCCACCACTGGCGGATGTCGCGCAGCCATTTGGTGCCTTCGCCCTTGGCCTTGTCGACATCATACCAGACCGCGAGCGTGCGGGGGGCGGCGCCCTCCTTCTCCAGCCAGATGGCGACATAGGGGCGATGATATTCGGCGACCGACAGGCGCGGGATATTGACCGTGACGGTCATGGTCTGCGCGGCGGCCGGTGCGGCCAGCGCGCCGGTGGCGCCGAGCGCCGCGCCGCCGGACAGGATGAGCTTGGGACTGATCTGCATGGAAAGATGGACCCCCGTTAGTGGATGAAGAGGATGGCGAGCAGCGCCGGCAGCGCAAGCCCGATCGCGACCAGCGGCCAGGTGCTCGGCCGCTTGGCGGCGTGCAACTGGAGCAGCAGCAGGCCGGTCAGCGCGAACAGGAAGCAGGCGACGGCGAAGATATCGATGAACCATTTCCACACGGTGCCGGCATTGCGGCCCTTGTGCAGGTCGTTGAGATAGCTGACCCAGCCACGGCTGGTCGCTTCGCTGGTGACCTTGCCGTCATGCCGGTCGATAGACACCCAGCCATCGCCGCCGGGACGGGGCAGGGCGAGATAAACTTCGTCCGCCGACCATTCCGCCTCGCCCGCGCCGCTCTGGCCGATTTCCTTTTCGACCCATTGGGCGATCGGGGCGGGCAGGGGCTTCTTGGCGTCGGGCGCGTCATCGGCCGCGACCAGCTTCAATAGCGGCGCGGGCAGGGTGGCGCTCTTCTCGACGGTCTGGGGCGACCCCTCGACATCGGCGGCGTGGTTGAGGGTGATGCCGGTGAAGGCGAAGAGCAGCAGGCCGATCAGGCTGATCGCCGAACTCACCCAATGCCAGGTATGCAGCTGCTTCAGCCAGAATGCCTTGGCGCTCTTCTTTTTCTTGGGCTGGGCGCGGGCGGGAGCGTGCATCGAGAGAACGGCGAGTCCTGTGGGAAATGAGGTGGCCCGAATAACGCGAACGACTCGCAATTGCAAACCGCTCGCAACAGGAAAAATGTATCAAAATGTAAGCGATCGGGAACCAAAGCACCGCACGCGCGTCTCCGCCTGCCGCCTCCTGCTTGACCACCATACTTGACGGGTGCGGCACGCCCCCCTAGCGAAATCAGCTTGGACAGCGATGTCGCGGGGATGCGATGTCTGTTTATCGGCCCTTATCCAGGCCGTTGCTGGCCGTTGGGCCCGTCGTCCAGACGGGGCCGTGACAAGGGACGATTTATGCTGCTTTCGGTTGCCGCCACTGGAATGATGCTGATGGCGGGACAGGGGGAGGTCGTGGACAGCGGCGCTCCAGTGGTGCCGGCTGCGGCCGTGGCACCTGCGCCGGCGGAAACGCCCCAGACCGTCCCTGCCGATCCGCTCCAGCCCGCACAGGCGCCGTCACAGGCGCCGTCACCCGACAGTCCCTATCCGCCGCCGGTCGTGCTGCCGACGCTGAGCCCGATCGCGGAGCAGCCCAAGGAAGAGGTGCCGGTCGATCCCAATGCGATCGTCGTGACCGGCGACACCGGGCTGCGCAAGCGCGATCCCTTCGCCGCGATCAACGAACAGTCTTTCGAAGCGGTTCAGGCGGTCGACAAGGCGCTCATCGAACCGGTGGCCAAGGCCTATAACAAGGGTCTGCCGCGCCCGGTGCGCAAGGGGCTGCGCAACTTCTTCTCGAACCTGGGCGAGCCGGTCGTGTTCGCGGCCTATATGCTGCAGTTCAAGCCGGGCAAGGCGTTCGAGACGGCCGGTCGCTTCGCGATCAACACGACGCTGGGCTTTGTCGGCCTGTTCGACGTTGCCAAGCGCAAGCCGTTCAACCTGCCCTATCGCCCCAATGGCCTGGCCAACACGCTGGGCTTCTATGGCGTGGGGCCGGGGCCGTACATGTATCTGCCGCTGGTCGGCCCGACGACGCTGCGCGACATCATCGGCGACACGGTCGACAAGATGATCCTGCCCTTCGCGGTGGGCAAGCCCTTCACCCAGCCCACGGTCGTCATCCCGATGGCGGTGCTGGACCAGCTGGGCGAGCGCGCGGCGTTCGACGAGCGCATCCAGGCGATCCGTTCCGACGACAATCCCTATGGCAGCTATCGCGACCTCTATCTCAACCAGCGCAAGGCGGAGATCGAGGCGCTGCACGGTCGCTACACGCCGGGTGTGACGCCGGTCTATGGTCCGGGGCTGCGCGTGCCGGGCAAGGACAAGCCGGCAGCCGATGCGCCGGAGGCTGCGGCCCCGGTTGCTGCGGAGCCGGCACCGGCGCCTGCTGCTGCGCCGGCCCCCGAACCGGCGCCCAAGCCGCTGATGGTGCAGCCGCTGCCCGCCGACCCGCGCTGATCGCAGCGAAGGCACAGAAAAGAAAAAGGCGCCCGATCACTGGATCGGGCGCCTTTTTTCTGGGCGGCTGAAACCCCTTCCCGCTGACGGGAAGGGGCGATGGCCTCAGCGGCCGAGCAGGCCGCGGGCCTGACCGGCGATTTCCGCCAGCATCGCGACATTGGGCGATGCCGCTGCCTTGGCGCGCTGCACCAGGGCGCGGAACTGCTGGATGCGCGCACCGCGCTCGATCAGCCATTTCTCGACATGGTCCGACACGTCCTTGCCCTTACCCTGGGCCAGGAAGTCGAGCCGCACCTGCTGCATGTCGCGTGCGACGCCGGAGATGAGCAGCCGCTCCCACGGATCGGTCGGTTCCATGCGGGCGGCGGCCGACTGGACCCAGTCGATGCCGACAGCCTCGCCCAGGTGGGTGAAAGCGCGGGTCAGCGCGATCTCGTCCATCTTCAGGCGACCGGCGAGCGCGGCGATGCCGACCGCGCCATCCAGCTTGAACAGGCCCGCGGTGCGCACGGCCAGCATGTCCGGTGCGCCGAGCGAGAGCAGGCGATCGGTAACGGCAGTGACGCGACGCAGCGCTTCGCTGGTGAGTAGGTCGTCGACCTGGTTGGCGAGGGTTTCGACGCCCTTCGCCAGGATCGCATGGCCGGCGTCCGGCAGGGTGCCGGCCGGCACGCTGCGCAGGATATCGGCGATCTGCGCGCGCATGCCGCTGGCGATGTCGCCGAACAGGGCCAGGCGGGCGGCTTCCGACATGTCGGCCGCGTCGATATCCGCCCACAGGGTGCGGATGTCGTAGAGACGCTCGGCGATCAGGAAGGCGCTGGCGAGATCGGCGAGCGAGCAGCCCTCTTCCTCGGCCAGTTCAAACGGATGGATGATGCCGAGGCGGTTGACGATGCGGTTCGCAACCTTGGTAGCGATGATCTCCTTCTTGAGCGCATGGGCCGCGATCGCGTCGGCTTCCTTCTCCTGCATCGCGGCAGGGAAGGCGGCGGCCAGTTCCGCGCCCATGCTGGGATCGGTGGCAAGGTCGCCATGTTCGATCGCGTCCTGCAGCGCCAGCTTGGCGGTGGAGAGCAGCACGGCAAGTTCGGGGCGGGTGAGGCCCTGGCCATCCTGACCACGCCGCAGCAACTGGTCATTGGCGGCCAGCCCCTCGACCTGCCGGTCGAGACGGCCGGTTTCCTCGAACGTCTCGATCAGGCGGACATAGGAGGCGAGGTCCGCCGCGCCGCCGCTTTCGGCGATCGACAGGCCGAGCGCCTGAAGCCGGTTATCCTCCAGCACGATCGCGCCGACCGCATCGGTCATGCTTTCCAGCAGGGCATTGCGCTTGTCGAAGGGCAGGCGGCCTTCCGCCATTTCCTTGTTCAGCGCGATCTTGATGTTGACCTCATTATCCGAGCAGTCGACGCCGGCACTATTGTCGATGAAGTCGGTGTTGATCCGCCCGCCATGCAGCGAGAAGGCGATGCGCCCGGCCTGCGTGGTGCCAAGATTCGCGCCTTCGCCCACCACCTTGACGCGCAGCTGTTCGGCATTGACGCGCAGCCGGTCATTGGCCGGGTCGCCGACATCGCCATGGCTCTGCGCGGCGGCCTTCACATAGGTGCCGATGCCGCCGAACCAAAGCAGGTCGTTGGGGCTCTTGAGGATGGCGGAGATGAGCGCGGTCGGCTCCATCTCGCTTTCGGTCACGCCCAGGATTTCCTGAACCTGCGGGGTGAGCGGGATCTTCTTGAGGCTGCGGGCGAACACGCCGCCGCCTTGCGAGATCAGGCCCTTGTCATAATCCTCCCAGCTGGAACGGGGCAGGGCGAACATGCGGTTGCGCTCTTCCCAGCTCTTGGCCGGATCGGGATTGGGGTCGAGGAAGATGTGGCGATGGTCGAAGGCGGCGACCAGCTTGATCGCCTTGCTGAGCAGCATGCCGTTACCGAACACGTCGCCCGACATGTCGCCACAGCCCACGACCTTGACCGGCTCGCTCTGCACATCGACGCCCATTTCGGCGAAGTGCCGCTGGACACTGATCCAGGCGCCCTTGGCGGTGATGCCCATCGCCTTGTGGTCATAGCCGTTGGAACCGCCGCTGGCGAAGGCATCGCCCAGCCAGAAGTCACGCTCCAGCGCGATCGCATTGGCGACGTCGCTGAAGGTCGCGGTGCCCTTGTCGGCGGCGACCACGAAATAGGGATCGTCGCCGTCGCGCACCACCACCTGGGCGGGGTGCTTCACCTTGTTCTTCACGATATTGTCGGTGATCGACAACAGGGTGCGGATGAAGATGCGATAGCTTTCCGTGCCTTCAGCGAACCAGGCGTCGCGATCGACCTGCGGATTGGGCAGCTGCTTGGGGTAGAAGCCGCCCTTCGCGCCGGTCGGGACGATGACAGCGTTCTTGACGCGTTGCGCCTTCATCAGGCCCAGGATTTCGGTGCGGAAATCGTCGCGCCGGTCGGACCAGCGCAGGCCGCCACGGGCGACCGGACCGGCGCGCAGATGGATGCCCTCGACGCGCGGGCTGTAGACCCAGATTTCCCGCCAGGGCAGCGGCGCCGGCAGGCCGGGGACCAGCGCGCTGTCGATCTTGAACGCCAGCGCCTCGGCCGCGGCCGGGGCATAGAAGTTGGTGCGCAGCGTCGCGGTGATGACGGCGCGGATCAGGCGCAGCACGCGATCCTCGTCGATCGAGCTGACCTGTTCCAGGCCCGCGTCGATCTCCGCCTGGATGGCGGTCGCCTTGTCGCTGCCGTCCTGCGCGGCGGGATCGTGCAGCGCCTCGAACAGGGCGACAAGATTGCGGGCGACGCCCTGTTCACGGCGCAGCGTGTCGGCAAAGGTCGCCATGCCAAAGGCAGTGCCGGTCTGGCGCAGATAGCGGAACAGCGCGCGGAACAGCACCACCGCGCGCGGCGCGAAGCCGGCGGTGACGATCAGTTCGTTGAACCTGTCATTTTCGGCGACACCTTCGATCACCTGGGCGATTGCCTCGGTCACCACTTCGGCGCGGTCGATCACCGCCTGGGCATCGCCGCCGGCCGGCAGTTCCAGCACGAAGCGCTGGACATGGCCGAGTGTGCCGCCGTCGATCGCCGTGGTCATCTCGTCGATCACGCGGAAACCGAAATTCTCGAAGGCGGGGACGACTTCGGACAGGGCGATGGCGTCATGGCTGTAGAGCTTGAGGCGCAGCCGCTCGGCGCTGTCTTCCGGATTGCGATAGATGCGGATCGACTTGTCGCCCGGACCCGACAGGCCGTGGATCAGGCGGATATCGACCGCCGCCTCGACCGGGCCGGCGCCGTTGCGATAGGCCATCGGGAAGCCGGGAGCGAAGCGCTGGGCCAGAGCCGCGGCGCGGCCGGCTTCCTCGCTTTCGGCCAGCGCTTCCTCGACGGCGGGCAGCCAGCCGCGCACCATCTGTTTGAGCTGACGATCGAGCGCGGCGTCATCGGGCACGACGCCGCCGTCACGCAGGTCGAGGGTGATGCGCAGCAGCGCCAGGCCACCTTCCTCCAGCGCGATCGACCAGCTCAATACCGGGCCATTCGCCGCCTTGGCCAGCATGTCCTGGATCGCGACGCGGCGCGCGGTCGACAGTTCGTCGCGCGGCAGCCAGACAAAGGCATAGAGGTGACGGGCGAGCGCGCTGGTGGCGAGCACCAGCTTGGGGCGCGGCCGGTCGGTCAGCGACATGAAGGTGAGCGCCAGATGCTCCAGCGTGTCGCGCTCGAAGCCGATCAATATGTCATGCGGCAGGGTGGTGAGCGCATGGGCCAGCGTCTTGCCGGCATGGCCGGCCGGGTCGAAGCCATATTTGTCCATCAGCGCCGACAGGGCCGAGCGCAGCAGCGGCACCTTTTCCGGCGAGGCGGCAAGCGCCGCGCTGGTCCACATGCCGGCGTGGATCGACAGGCCGGTGACGCTCTTGCCCTCACGCACCGGCAGGATGATGAGGTCCAGCAGCACGCCGCGATGGACGCGCGAGAGGATGTTGGACTTGATGATGAGCGGGCTGCGCTTGCCTTCCTCGAACCAGGTGAAGGCGGCTTCGCGCGAGGCCGGCGCGATCATCGGCTTGTCGCGCAGCGCGCAGATGCCGAGCCGCTCTTCCGAGGTGCCGACGCGGCTGCACAGTTCATGGCCGATCTGGGTGAAATGGCCCGCGAGGAACCAGCGCAGCAGCGCGGCGCCCTCGTCATCGGTGACGGCATTGGCGTCGGCCGACATGGCTTCCTGCATGCGCGGCCAGTCGCGCACGGCGACGCGAACGTCTGCCAGCGTGTCTGCCAGCGCCTTTTCGAGCGCGCGGCGGGCCTTCGCGTCTGCACGGTCGGCCTCAATATAGATCATCGATTCCCGCAATGCGCCGGGCGCATCATCGTCCAGGATCGCGGACAGGGTGCCATCGGCGCCACGCGATATCGACAGGACGGGGTGGAGCAGCCGGTGGATGCTGATGTCGGCCGCCGCCAGGGTGGTGGCGATCGAATCGACCAGGAAAGGCATGTCGTCGTTGATCAGTGCGATCCGCATGAAACGGCCGGTGGCGCCTTCGCCCAGCGTCTCGATCGCGATGGCGGGCTGGCCGGCCTTGCGCGCATTGGCGGTGCGACCGAGGAAGGCCGCAGCGGCGGCGATGGCCGCCTGATCAAATCCCTCGCTCTCGCCGGGCAGGGCGCCCTTTGCCAGGACGCCTTCCAGCGCCGCGCGAACAGTTGAATCGACTTCCTTGATATTGGGATCAGCCAGCGCCGTCATTCGCCTACCTCTTAGCCGCGGGGAAATGTCCCGCCGTTGCCGAAACGGAGGAGGCGCTGGAACACCGCCAGACGACTCCTTGTCCTAGGGGCCTCTATATGCCCCTCTCACCGGATCGTCTCAAGTATTGGCCGAAATAAAATTTCGCGCGCGTGAAATATTATGATGCAGCGCAGCATGGTCGGGCCGCCCGTTATTGGCGGATATCGATGTCCGAAAGGCATGGCCCGAAGAGCGGGCATGTCCCTATGCACTTGGAAAGCCGCGATGTCACGCCAAGATGGCGCGTTTGCGACACGGCTGGGAGTGAGGACCGGCGCCGAGGCAAGATCTTAGTCGGCGGCGGCCAGGATCACGCGCTGGCCGAGGTCCGATCCTTCCGGCAGCGCGCCGACGATCGCCAGCGTGCCATCGGCCTCGCGCCGGGCGACGACGACGGCCAGGCCATCATCGTCGGTGGCGACGGCCAGCGGATCGAGCGCGGTGGCGCATTTCATCGTGTCGCGGGCGGTCTGACGCTTGTCGGGGCGGGCCGGCATGTCCGCCCGGCGGGCGGCACGCTCGTCGCGGACCAGGGCCTTGAGGCCGCCATCATAACCGGCCAGATAGGCGGCGAAGCTGCCGACGGACAGGCTGGCGGTCGCGGCATGATCCAGCGCGGTCGCATATTCGGTGATGCGCGTCTTGTCATAGGTGGCGCCGAAGACCAGCTTGATGACGGCGGTCATCGGGCTGCGCGCCTGCGCCTTGATGCCATAATCTTCCAGCAGTTCGGCATATTCCTCGGCCGAACGGCGGGTCACCAGCGCGAAATCATAGGCAAGGCCGATCGCGCGATAGAGGGCGGCATGGCTGCGCGCCTCGCTGGTGCGGGCCTTTTCCGCGCCCTCGCGGGCGAGCGCCAGCCAGTCGGCGAGCGGCGCATCCTCGGTCGGCATCTCCATGCCGGCCAGGTCCAGCACGTCATCCTCCTCGTCCGCGCCGGGACCATCGGCCCAGATCGGCGCATCGCTGCGCGCGGGGGGATTGTGCAGCAAATTGGTGTCGACCTCGCGCTCGATCGCGACCGACAAGGCGTGGCTGGCCATTTCCTTCCAGTTGATCACGCCGAACACGAAGTCGATCGAATCGCCCTGCGCGGAAAAGGGCATCAGGATGCCACGATAGAGAATCTCGCGGCCGCGCTGGTTGATGAACTCCGCCTCGAATCCGATCGGCGCGGCATTGGCGATGATCTGGAGATAATGATCGGTCAGGCGCGACAGCAGCGAACGTGGCGGGACATCGCCGATATGGCTGATCGGCCCTTCGATCTCGCATTCCTGACGCAAGGCCGAGCCGAGATAGACGATCGCGGGATTCTCGATGCCGGCGGTGAAATCGAGCAGCACGCTATAGGGGCCGAAATCGTCCATCTGATCGGGCGAGAGATCCTCGATCAGGGGCAGGGCGCGATCGCCCAGCAGCGACGCCCAATAATTATAGGCGCGCACCTGCATGCGCCGTTCCTCATATCCCACGGCGAGCGGACGGTCGATCGCGGCATCACCGGGATATTCGAAATCGTCCTGGTCGTTGGCGACGTCATGCCCCCGCAGAATGTCCATCCGGTCGGTCCTTGGAACAGAGAATAAGCGACTTTGCGCAAGGCTGTGCCACGGGGATGGTAAACATGCCGTAAATTCGCGTGCAAAAGCGGATGGATGGCGCGCAATATCGGTCGATTGTGCTGCTACGGCGAGGGCGGGGGCAAGAAAGTGCATTTGGGCGCTTGTCCAATCGCCCGACCGCTGTTATCTGCCCGCGCCAGTGCCGCTTTAGCTCAGTTGGTAGAGCATCGCATTCGTAATGCGAGGGTCACGTGTTCGAGTCACGTAAGCGGCACCAGCCCCTCTTCCCATAACGTCCAAAAACGTTGATTTTCTGCGGGTTCCGAGAGATTCTGTCTTTCTCGGTGGTCTCGCTTTGTTCCAGGAAATGCCCCCAGATTTCGTTAATTTGGGGGCAGAGTTGGGGGCACTGCGGTGGGAAAAAGAGGAATGCCCCCAAATGGCTCTCAAAGCCGCAGAAATCCGTGCTTTTCCGGCACTCGTCTCAGCTTATCGCAAAACGGACGAAAAAGGGCTCTATCTTGAGATTCGCCCCAATGGCGCGAAGCGATGGTTTTTCAAATATCGCGTCCTGGGAAGCGAGAAGCGCCTTACGCTCGGAGACTGGCCTGAAGTTTCGCTAGTCCAGGCGCGCGAACTGCGGGACGATGCGCGGCGGGCTGTGAGAGAGGGAGGCGACCCGCTGCATGAGCGCAAGCGGGAAAAGACGATGGCAAGGCTTGCGGCCGGGAACAGCTTCCAGTCGGTCGCCGAAGATTTCATTGAGGTGAAATTCGTGGGCGGACAAAAGGCGGCCGCAACAATTGAGAAGGCACGCTGGTACCTCTCTCATTTAACTGGTCCGATCGGTGGACGTCCAGTCAGCGAAATCGAGCCAGCCGAACTGATGGTCGTTTTGAAGAAGATCGAGAAGGCTGGTAAACGGGAGACTGCGGTTCGCACGCGCGCCTTCGCCAGCCGTGTGTTTCGTCACGGTGTCGCGATGTCTCTTTGCAAATCGGACCCGGCTGCATTGCTGGGCGACGCTTTGATGTCACCGATCGTCACGCATAGAGCTGCCATATTGGATCCGCGCAAGCTTGGCGCGCTGTTACGCGCAATTGACGATTACGGCGGTAGCGAGAGCGTCAAGATCGCGATGCAACTTTTACCTCATGTCTTCGTGCGGCCAGGCGAGTTGCGCCTCGCCAAATGGCAGGAGATCGACTGGGACGAGAAGATATGGCGCATTCCCGCAGAGCGCACAAAGCTCCGTCGTCCACATAGTGTACCTCTGTCGGTACAATCGCTTGCGCTCTTCAATGAATTGCGGCGCCACACCGGATGGATGGACTGGATGTTCCCTGGGGAGCGGAGCCATCTCAAACCGATGTGCGAGAATGCGATCAACACCGCCTTCCGCAGAATGGGGTTTGATCGGGAGACCGTGACGGCCCATGGTTTCAGAGCCACGGCTAGCACGCTGCTAAACGAGAGCGGGAAGTGGCATCCAGACGCGATCGAACGCGCATTGGCGCACGGGCACAGCAATGCTGTGCGTGGCGCCTACGCAAGGGGACAGCATTGGGATGAGCGGGTCCAGATGGCGCAGTGGTGGAGTGACTATTTGGAGGAGCATAAGGAAGGGGCGCCGGTCGTGCCTCTGGTCATTAAGAAGGGCAGACGGTGATCGTCGTACCCCTTTGCATTGTTTCCGAGGGTGAAGATCCGAGGAATGATTTCTTTGATCTGATGAGCGAATTGCTTCCTGTCCGGGTCGCACTGAGCAAATGGCTGATGCTGACCGACTTCCGAACGTCGGTTTACCGGTGGGTAAGCGGCGCTCGCGGCCGGCTCTCTTTTGAGCAGTCGACAAGTTTTCGGGCGAAGATAGCTGTCTGTCGCTTATCGACCAGCTACTAATGGTCAGATGGACTTCACGCCGCCCAAGGCTTAGATTTTGGAAATGGCGAATGAATTGGACAGCATCGTGGTTCGGGTGGACTGTCCAAAGTGCGGTAAGGAACTCAGCGTCTCTTATCGGACTATGCGGCTTCAGAAGTCTGTGGGGTGCTCTTGTGGCGCCGCAATTCGGCTCGCGAACGAGACGTCCATTGCGGACATTCAGCGCCTAATAGATCAGCAAAACCCGCCTGTGGCAGATAATGACTGAGGGCGGAGTTTGTGGTGCGTGAGGTCCGCGCGGCGGACCTTCAGCGACTCACGTTGCCTATTGATCCAAGTGCCCGTATCGGGCGCAAATTCGCCAACTGAAGCGGAAGTTCGGCAAACCCGGCGCAGTTCAGGTTAAGACGAAATCCGTACGCCGCTGAAATGAGCTAATGTGCCAGGGCCGATCCAAAGTGCCACGCCTCCCTTAGCTTCGGCACCGTGCTTGAGGTCGTTCACAATCAACGTCGGCTGCAAGGTGCCGTCAACATGTAAGCGGGCGGAAGCGCCTGCTACAACAATCCGCACGTGCGTCCACCGACCGGCTTCGAGATCTACATAAGTTTCGTACTTACCAGGTGTCTCGGCGCGTAATCTCTCCCAAGGATATTCGGGGTGAGAAATATACTGGACGGCGTGGTTGCGGCGAATCTGATCGTCAGCCCGTCCGTTTGTCGGACGCAAATAAATAGCCTCCAGCTTTTCCTCATCCTGCACCCGGAATGCGATCCCTACGAAGCCTCGCGCCGTAGCGCTAGCAGTAGAGTTGGGAGCGCCGCTGATCCAGGCTTCGACCACTCCGTCACCAAAATTGCGCGTGTCCAGCATCACCAGACGATCAAGACTCGAGATATTCTCTAGGGCGTCGGCTTGCAGTGCAGGACGTCCTCGATATTCGGTCCACACCGTTTTCACGCCGAAAGCTCGAATAGTTTCTCGCTCAAGTCCGGCGTCAAAATTCGGGCGCGGTGCAGCGAGCGCTGCAAAGGCTTTTGTCGAGGCCACCGTCAGTGCTACGCCACCGATCAAGGCCCGTCGGGTTCGAATATGTTTCGACATTAGCGGCCTTTCGCAGTCGATCGACGTTACATTCAGGGTAGCTGACCTTCTAGTTCTTGAAAGAGCGAGGTCGACGAAAGCTACTGAGCATGAGTTGCGCCAATCATCGAGCGGAGGAATCAACAGAATAAATATCTCCAAACGACCGGCCCGACGCAAGCGCTTGAATGGATTGATCGCTAACACCCTTGGATTGTGAAGCGCCCCAATGCCAGCGCGCCGGGAAATGGCTATGGCGACAATGACTGGAAAAACGGCGTCGCCGTTTAGGCTGAAAGCACCGGAGAGAGGAGCGCATTGGTCATCCTGGCTGCGCACGCAGTCTTACTATTCAGCCGTCTACATTCTGGCCCCATGTGCGGTTGGACCGGTTTCTCATTTTGCATGAGCAATTGTGGTGGCTTGCATCCCCTAGATGAAATGCGTAGCGCAAATCACTCTCATTAGCGAATCGAGTAATAGGGGGTCGCTTTGTCCATCTTTCGTGCGGCGCTGCTGGCGTCTGTCTGCCTTTGCGCCTCCGTCGCTTCGGCTCAGGAGGCGCCGGTTGCGGCGTCCGAAGCCGGTAATGCCGACCAGATCATCGTCACCGGACGCGCCCAGCGGCTCTATCGCACAGAAACCACTACTGTCGGCAAGACGGCGGAAGATCCGCTCAACATCCCTCAAGCCGTGCAGGTCATCAACAAGGATCTGTTCGTCGATCAGGGCGCGCGCGACGCGACCGACATCTACCGCAACATTTCCGGAGTCAGCTTCTTCAGCTATGCTGGCGTCACTTTCCGCGGCTTCCGGCAAGACCAGTCCTTCTATGACGGCATGCGGGGTAACCCGTTCATCGGCTTTTCCGTGCCGCAACTGTTCAACATCGAGCGGGTCGAAGTGTTGAAGGGGCCTGCCGGCCTGTTCTTTGGCCCCGGATCGCCGGGCGGCATCATCAACTATGTGTCGAAGACGCCGGAGGACAAGACCGGCATGCGGCTCGTCGCGACCGCCGGCAATTACGACCGTCGCGGCATCTCCGCCGAAGCAACCGGCCCGATCGATGATGCTGGGATCGTCACTTACCGCCTCGGCGGCTTCTACGAGGCATCGAACCCCTATCGCATCAACACAAAGAATGTCTCCCTGATCGGGGACGGTGCCGTTGCGATCAAGACCAATGAAGGCGGCAAGCTCACGCTTCAGGCCACGATCTACGACAATGACCTGCAAGCCAACCGGCTGCGCGGCGTACTGACCGACAATGACGGCAATTTTCTGGGCAATATCCGCTGGAATGCAAACGAACCGACCGACTTCCTGCACCTCAAATCGCGGGCCTATCAAGCGCGCTATGCCACGGGGATCGGCGATCGGGTGACGTTCGACGCGGGGGTGCGCTATTTTAAGGCGACCGAAACCCAGCAATATCACGAACCGCGCGGCTTCGTCGCGGGTAGCACCGACCTTGTCGCCCGCGAGTTTCGCGACCAGATCCGCGACGTCGATGGCCTGTCTTTCTCCGCTAACCTGACCGCAAGTGTTGACCTGCTCGGCATGGAACACAAGCTGCAAACCGGCGCGGACTGGTATGACGAGACGAGCGTGCTCAATAGCCGCATTCTGCGCGCAGGCGTCACACCCCTCAGCCTCAGCAATCCGGTCTACACCAACAGCGCGCGCGACGTGGCACGGGCCGCCCTGCTGCCCTTTACCGTCACGGACACGCGCACGAAGCGCAAGGGTGCCTATCTGCAGGACCAGATCAGCCTCGCCGATGCCTTCATGCTGGTGGGCGGCGTTCGCTATGACAGGTTCGAGGACGGGGTGGTCGGCAACCGCTTTTACACCGATGACGACATAACCTTCCGCACTGGCGCAATCTTCAAACCGCGCCGCGATGTCTCGGTCTATCTCAGCTGGTCGCAAAGCTTCGAGCCGCAGAGTGCTTCCAGCCAAACGATCGATGCCGGCGGTCCTTTCGCCCCTGTGACCGGCGACCAGTTCGAGGGGGGCATCAAGACCGATCTGTTTGACGGCCGGTTGCAGGCCAATTTCGCCGCCTATCGCATCGTGCGCAAGAACATCCTTCAGGCCGATACCAGCCTGCCACCCGTTAATGGCCAGGATCAGTTGCGTCCGATCGGCGAAGTGACAGCCAAGGGCTTCGAGATCGATCTGTCGACCGACATTACTCCCAACTGGGTCGCGCTCGTCAATTATGGCTTCAACGACACAAAGATCACCGGCACCATCGCGGGACAGGCGATCACCAACGCCGTGGGCAATCGATTCGCCAATGCGCCAAAGCACAAGCTTGGCTTCTGGACCCGCTATCAGCTGCCCGCGATCGATACCGCCATCGCCTTTGGCGGCGAACATGTTTCGAGACGCATCAGCCTTTCGGGGCAGGGGGTTAAGCCCTACACCATATTCGACGCTTCGTTGACGAAGGGGCTGGGCTTTGCCGAACTGATGCTGCGCGTCGACAATATCTTTGACAAGGTTTACGCCGCATCCGGCTTCTCGGCGCAGAGCGGCCATTTTCCCGGCGAACCGCGCACCTTCCTCGCTGAACTGCGCTTCAACTTCTGACCATGGCAAAGGCGCAGGGCAAGAAGGGGCGTTCGCTCTGGTGGGTGGTGCATAGCTGGATCGGCCTCAAATTGTCGATCTTCCTCACGTTCATCCTGGCGACCGGCACGCTGGCAGTCTTCGCGCATGAGCTCGACTGGCTGGTTACGCCCGCCATGCGCGTTGCACCACGGGCCGAACCGGTCGCGTCCTGGGGGGCGTGGGCGGATGCCGCCGCCCGCGCAGCCCCCGATGCGCGCCTCCAGACACTCTATGCGCCGATCGATCCCTGGTTCACCGTTGAAGCCTGGATTGATCATGGCAAGGGTGCGCCCGAGCGCATCTATGTCGATCCCTGGACCGCGCAGGTGACGGGCCGGCATGACTGGGCCAATGTCCACCGTTTCCTGCGACAGGTGCATCGCCATCTGATGCTGCCTACCAAGATCGGCATTCCGCTCGTTTGTTCGCTCGCGCTGTTAATGGCCGTATCGCTGGTAACGGGCGTGGTCACTTACAAGAAATGGTGGCGAGGCTTCTTTCGCATGCCACGCGGCGGCGATGGTCGTCGCCTGACGGGCGACCTTCATCGACTGCTTGGCCTCTGGAGCCTGTGGTTCGTGGCCCTGATCGCGCTGACGGGCATCTGGTATCTGGTGGAGACGCTGGGCGGCAATGCGGCCGTGCCAAGGCTATCCGAAATCGCCGCCAGCCCGATCCCGACAGGACAGAGGCTGGATGGACTGGTCGCCATTGCGCGACGGACCGATCCAGCGCTCGACATCCGTGAAATCCGGTTCATGAAGGACAATGGCGTTGTTCTTCTGGGCCAGTCCTCGGCCTGGCTGGTGCGGGATCGCGCAAATGCTCTCGCCATCGATCCAGCAACCGGCAAGGTCATTACCAGACTCGACGGCCGCAACCTCGACGTGCATCAGCGGATCTCGGAAATGGCAGATCCGCTGCATTTCGGCACATTCGGCGGCATCTGGACCAAGGCCCTCTGGTTCCTGTTCGGAGCGGCATTGACGGCCATGGCCGTGACCGGGACAATGATATACGCCATGAGGCTTGCAAAAGCCTCGCGTGCTCAAGATAGCACGATGGGGCTGGCCTGGCGGGGCATGGGCATCTGGGCCTATATCGGCCTTGCCCTCATCCTGCTGGCTTTGGCACTGACCCCAGGAGCAATAGGCGGCGCCAGCTAGAATAGGTAGAGTCAGGAAGTGGCGCGGTGTCGTGCGGCGCGCCTGTGGGGCTTGCCAGACGGTCCGTTTCCACTCCCTGCTCATCGAACCGGACATGCAGATCTCCCGCATCCGGCTCTCGGACAAGACATCACGCCTTCACACACGGCGGGCTGCGGCCACGTTAGCCAGACGCACGAGGCCGAAGCGCTCGTATAGCTCAGGGGCGTGATAGGCTCCCTCTCGCCGTCGCCTGGTCTTGTATTTGGCGCGCAGCCACCGACGCAACCGCACCGCTGTGTAGCTGTCGATGGCCCGGTATGCTCTGCTCGTAGTGCCGACCGAGAAGTAGTTGGCCCATCCGCACAGCACCCGGTTCATCTTGGCCACCAGATATGTGGTATCCTGCCATGTACGCGCTCGGTCTGTCAGTTCGTGGATCGTTGCGATCACGCGCTGAATGCTTTTCTTTGATGGCCGGTGGCCCATGTAGGCTTTGCCGGTTTTCGCGGAGTACATCCGACCGAACGTGTATCCCAGAAAGTCGAACGTCTCG
>PJUD01000123.1_pt1 | contig 87332 bp, 70 predicted proteins | sample 1512341 | NCBI WGS metagenome assembly PJUD01 (sample SAMN08177675, study PRJNA422409) | Feces metagenome, whole genome shotgun sequencing project. | isolation source: Chicken feces (3) enriched on wood chips: beechwood xylan treatment | host: Gallus gallus | place: USA: Madison | collected 2015-01-15
AAGCACTGCATGTACCGATTATGTTCTTCAATCCCCAGTGCCAGGAAATAAAAAACAGTACACTGAACAATCATAAAGCACTGACAAGCCTCATAATGAAATGGTTTTGCGTTCGAAGTTGCATCATACTTTTAATAAAATACTACCAGCAAAAATAAAGCGCTAACTGTTTTTTATGTGTATGTGGATCGAGCGAAGGCACAAGCGGGATTGAAAAAGGCTTTTGGATACTTTTGGCCTCAAAAGTATCTGGGCCTGTCCGGCTAATGAGGACGGAAAGCCTTGTGCGTAAAGGATTAACTCATAAATACCCTCTCTGCCCTTCAGGCATCTCTCCCTGCTCCAAAGGAGTTCCTTTCGGGAAAGGACGAGAATAATGTATAGGAATGGTTTGCAAAGATGAGCGGAAAGATTATATTAAGATAGCCCTCATCCGCCCCTTGGGTACCTTCTCCCAAAAGGAGAAGGACTAATAAACAATGGTAGTGAAAGCTAACAGGAGACCCTTCGACTAAGCTCAGGAGGATGGCGTGTTACTGGTTAGGACAGTACAAATTAACATACAAGCCATTCTTAAGAACGAATAACCGGCCTCATAACGATTTACGTTAAGAAAACCAGCGTAGGTGAGCGCCCGGAACAAAATGCTGTCTGAGCGAAGCGAGTTCATTTTGTTCAGCGAACAGAGCATGGTTTTTAGTAAATCTTATGCAGACGCGGCTCTTTGGTTCTTTCCAGCTGTAGGGAAAGAACTAGGCCAGTCTGGCCATAAAGACGGAAAGCCTTGTGCGCAAGCAAACATCGAAGGTTAACTTATAAATACCCTCTCTGCCCTTCAGGCATCTCTCCCTATCTCCAAAGGAGTCCCTTCGGGAAAGGGCGAGAATAATGTGTAGGAATGGTTTTGCAAAGATGAGCGAAAGATTATATAAGTAGCCCCCTCATCCGCCCCTTGGGCACCTTCTCCCCCAGGAGAAGGACAAAATAACAAGGTGGTGTAAATTAACAGGAGATCCTAAAACGAATTTAGGATGACATTTTAAAAGCCTGGCTATTCACTTCAATCATCTCCTTAACCAATCCCAATACCACCTTATAATTAGGATTAACAGTCCAGTCTATGGTAGAATGCAACGACTTATTCTTCGGTCCCCACCTGTGAGGTTCGCCATCCATACTTACAATTACGCTGGGAGTCTTTAACGCCGCAGCAATATGAGATACACCGGTACAATTAGCCACCAGTCCAAAAGCGTTTTCAATAATATAGCCCACTGCACCTAGGGAAGTTTTCCCAGCTAAGACAACAGGTTTATTCTTCATTCGATCTGCCAGCTCATCGGCCAAATCCAGTTCACTTTCACTACCGGTAATAACCACATCCAGTCCCTTATCCCTGCAAAAATCTCCTATAGGCGCAAAATAAGCAGTGGGCCATTGACGCCATCTGGACCTCGAACCCGGATGAATACAAATGTATGCCTTTGGTTTTAGCGGAACTCCCAATGCATCAAACTCCAGCTTATCTCGTTCCGAAACCGGAAAAAACATATCTTCATTATCGCATGCAATATGGAGGTAATTAAGTAGCGCCAGATGTCTGTCCACTTCGTGTAAACCCTCCGGATACCACATCAGATTCGCGTTCTGCTGCTCGGATAGCTCGCAGAAGCCCACCACACGTTTGGCCCCCAGTATATTCAGGAAATCGTAGACAATAGAACCATTCCCCTGAAGCTGGAATAGCAAATCTATCTCCAGGTCACGCATGTCGTTCACAAAAGTTCTGAAACTATCCTCATCAAATTCCTGTTCTGGAAGCCCCGGATAGCCTGGAAAAGCGACAAACCTATCTATACATTCCTTAAACCTTTCTATAATAGATTTTGTATGCGGAAGTCCGATAAAGATAACCTCTGCTTTTGGATAAAATTCGCGGATTGCCCTCACCGCAGGCATAGCACATAATAAATCGCCAAGCTGTAAAGCTCTGAAGATGGCAATTCGTTTTACCGTATTATCGCTCATTATTTAATAATTAACAGTTATCTCTCTTTCCTGTCACTCCAAGCGAAACCGCTTTGTGGAATCCCTGACAGGGGAACACTAAAAACCTCACAGCTTTGTTATAATAATAAAACCCTGAACTTTAATGCCCCATATGTTTTCCAATAGATGGCTACATAAGGGATTACCAAAGAGGTAACAAGCATTTCTATAATATGTTTAAAAGACCTATCGGCATTTTTTGTTCGCTTCCATGCGAAATTTACAATCAAAGCCAGAACAATACATAAGCTTGCTGCCGCCAGATAAGGCAGACTGTATAAGGAACCATAAATAAAAGACAAGGTGAACAGTAAAACCAGATAGTAATTCCATGCCGTGTGCTTGCTTATTTTCTGCCGGTACAATTTGGGATACTTTTTAAACAACAGCGCATCGTAAATAACCTTCCGCTGTTCCTTAATACTTACCGCCCAGGGGAACCTCCGTACCGGATGCACTACATATGCCTTATCCAGTTTTACTATCGGGATTTGTCGCTCTATCAGTTTAAATTCAAGATCACTATCTTCGCGCCATGCCAGCTTAAAGCGCATATCAAATCCACCAATTTCTATAAGTGCTTTTTTAGTACAGGCGCAATTGGCTGTAATAAAATCGGCATCTTGCAGTTTCGCCGTATTCAGCTCAAAATCATGTGGTCTTTTAGAAATCGGAACTATTGTATGCCCGCTATAAGCAATTAACTCCTCGCCCCCATAATTCTCCAGAATGGTCTTTAACCAATCTTCATTGGGCAGGCAGTCATCATCTGTAAAAGCAATAAGCTCTCCTTTTGCCGCCAGCCAACCTATATTTCTGGCATAAGCAGGACCATTTTTACTATCAGGAGCTATAAATTTAAGATGAATAATACCCTTTTCCGCTATCTCTTCTACCATGGCCTGCGTCTGCTGATCGGGCCCGTCACTCACAACAATCACCTCAAAAGAAGAAGTATTAACACTTTGCTTAATTAACTGAATTATGCAACGCTTCAATAGATTGGGTCTCTTGTATGTTGGTATAACTACTGAAATTTTTATTTCCATAATCTTTTCTAATTAAAAATGAACCAATAACCAAAGCATCAAAAGGCGATGTCCAGAAACATTCTATAGCATCTCGGGGACTGCAAACGATAGGTTTACCCAAGGTATTAAAGGAAGTGTTTACCAATACCGGTACACCTGTCTTTTCTTTAAAAGCCTTAATAAGCTGATAGTACAGCGGATGTTGCTCTTCATTAATCGTTTGTACCCTTGCCGTACCGTCTATGTGTTTTACCGCCGGAATAAGATGCTCACGATCTTTTACCACATTATAAATAAACAGCATAAATGGCGAGTTCCCGGCATTTTCGAACCATTCATGTGCATCCTCTTCCAGGACTACAGGAGCTACGGGCCTGAAGTCTTCCCGGTCTTTAACAATATTCAACAGAGACTGCATCTTAGGATCTATGGGCGACGCTAAAATAGAGCGGCTGCCCAAAGAACGCGGTCCATATTCCATTTTACCCTGAAACCAGCCAATAATCTTATTCTCTGCGAGAAGCGAAGCCGTCTCCTCGGCCACGTTATTCATTTGGTGATACGGGATTTTACTTTTTTTCAGAAAAGCTTCTATCTCATTATCACTATAATCTGGCCCCCAATACACATGCTCCATAACGAAGTCTTTGTCTTTAGTCTCTCTCAGCTGTGCATCTATCCATAGCGCTGCCCCCAATGCGGTTCCCGAATCGCCGGCTGCAGGTTGCACCCACACATTTTTAAAAGGACTTTTATCTCTGATTCTGGCATTGAGAACACAGTTTAATCCTACCCCACCGGCAATACATAAATTCTCCTCACCGGTGATGTCGTAAAGCCAGTCACAGATTTCCAAAACCGTTTCTTCCAGCACATATTGCAGCGAACGGGCAATATCGAAATGATGCGAGGTAAAGTCATCGCCCCTTAATCTGGCAGGGCCAAAACGCTCTTCCAGTCTTTCATCTGCAATCTGGTATTGACCGTTACCGGAATATTGTATAATCTCCCTGAAATCTTTAATAAACTCCGGCTTACCGTACGAAGCCAAAGCCATTACTTTATACTCATCGGAAGAATGCAGAAAACCCAGATAGGTAGTTACCCTTTCGTATAACAGTCCGAGCGAATGCGGTAATTTAACTTCGGCTATTTTTCTAATGTCGTTATCCAACCCTACGCTATAAGTAGTAGAACAGTTTTCTCCCCGCCCGTCCAGCGTAAGGATAGCGGCTTTGCTAAAAGGCGAAGGTAAAAAAGCACTTGCCGCATGAGCCAGATGGTGATTCACGAAATGCCACTTCCAGTTACGCTTGTCTGCTTTATAAAATCTTTTTTGTAAATGGTGCGGATAACCATCTACCAAATGGTTTTCTGCATTGATAATAGCGGTAAGAAACAGATTATTCCATGGGTTTTCGAGATCTGCCTCGAAATTACGCTGATCTGAAAACAGCGGAACAGCGCAGGAAGACGAATCCAATAGTTCTTTAGGAAGAATCTCGTAAGGATCGAAGGAATAAGCTATATGGTCTACATCATTAAGATGTATGCCTGCAACTTTTAAGCAGAAATCGATAGCATGGAAAGGCAGTTCGTAAGTACTGAAAGGAATGGGTCTTTTACCATGTTTGAAATGAGTGAATCTTTCGTCTTCCGCTGCCGCTATCAGTTCTCCGTCTTTTATAATACATGCCGAAGAATCGTGGAAGACTGCGTTAATACCAAGAGTATACATAAGCCTGTGATTTAATGAATAAAATAGTCTTTGTGTAACTGATTAAACCGCACAAAAGATTTAGTATTTTTTAAAACAGGTAGTTTGTCGAAATAGCATGATACAGGCAGCGTACTTATAACATAGAACAGGTATTTTTCACAACCGGCTCTACCGCGATAAAATAAATTGCACTGTAAAAGGTGTGAACAGTATTGCACAAAAAGCGTTATGCGGGAAAACAGGTATAAATACGCAGTGCCATGTATTTTTCACGTTTCCTGTTAGTTTAAAGGCTCAAAAACAACAAAACAAAAAGAATGCATCACGTATTTACCGTTTTTTTTAATAGGATTCTTTGTTTTTTATTAATAAATTAGGGTTATCAACCGTCATCTATGAAAAATATGGAAATCGACCAGGAGGTTCAGACCAAGTCTGTCCAGTCCTTCGGGTACATTATTGTTTGTGATCTAAAGGGTAATATCGTCGGGATCAGCAATAATTTCTCTGAAATTACCGCTAATTCCTCTAAACTGTATCTGAAGCAGCATATTATCAATTTCTTTGAGCGTTATCTGGTATCGTCCACAAACAGGATATTGCGTACTATAGAAGAAGTCCTTCAACGAAAAACAGAAAGGAGAATTCTGCATCATGATATATTGGGTTCTAAATATTACCTGCATATCTACCATGCAAATGATAGCATGTACTGCGAGTGGGAACCGCAGGAAAAATCTACAGTTAAAGCCTTCCAGATGGATACCATTGCCTATTTACTGGAAGAAAAAACACCTGCTATCTGGAACACCCTGTGTGTTGCCATACGCGAAATTATTAAGTTCGATCGCGTTTTGTTATATAAAGTAGAAGATTCCGGCGCTGGTAAGATGCTGACAGAAAGTTCTAATCCCAATTATCAAACCTTTTTAGGAAAGCAGTTTTCGGAAGATTTTATGCCGCAGGAGGTAATAGATTTCTACAAGGGATCTACTTTCAGGTACTGCCCCAATGTACACCTGGAAGGTTCAGAATTTTTAGAAGATACCGAAGACACAAATCTGTTTCTCTGCCAGCTTAATCCGTTACCGCTTTTACACTTAAACTATTTAAAGAGTATAGACGTAGTTTCTTATATTGCAGTCCCCATATTAATAGATAACCGCTTTTGGGGCATGCTGATAGGTCATCATCACGAAGAAAAAACAATAGACTTCCAGAAAAGACAGCTCTGTGCTTTTATTGTACAACATGCAGCCAATAAATATGCAGGTTACTTTAAGCAGCAGCAGCTCGAGTACCACGATAAAATTAAGGAAATAGAGCTGGATCTTAAAGGTAAACTGATGTGTGGTAAAGGTATTAACTGTACCCTTATTGAAAATCTGGAAATTCTATGCAAAGCACCAAAGGCAGATGGTATTGCCGTATTTCATAACGGAGATATCTTTACACATGGTGTATGCCCTACCGAAATGCAGATTTTGCAAATTAAACAAATAGTAGAATCAATAAATAAAAAGCCCGTCTTTAAGGATAGTAATTTCTGTCTGCGATATGGGCCGCAGATAGGCTCACGTTTGCCTTTTGCGGGGCTTATGGCCTTACAAATTGCCAACCGCAACGATTATTATATTTTTTGGTTTAGAAAAGAGAGCGTAAGACAAATTTTACAGGTTACCCCTGCGTTTCCGCCACTAAGCCAGAGTAACGAAATACATTTTAAGACCTGGGAAGAAACCGTTAGGGATTCTGCGATTCCGTGGGACGATAACGACCTGTATTTCACCCACAGGCTAAGCAAGTTGATACACGATACCATTGTCTTAAAATCTGAAGAACAGGAAAAATTTAATGAGGAGCTGATTACGCTAAACAATGAGCTGGAGATGCTGACCTTTACGCTTTCTCACGATTTAAAAAATCCTTTAGCCATAGTTAAGCTGGGAACCCAGCTTATTCATAAAGGTGTTACAGCTAAAGATGAAGAAAAGCAGAAGTGGACAAGAATTATACTGGAGGGTATACAAAATATAGAATCCATTATAGATGGTTTAATACATATTGGTAAAACCAAATCGGTTAAATTTGCCAAAGATCCCGTTCCAATGGTGCATATGTTGCGTAAAATAGTACAGAATGCCAAAATTCTGTATAATACCGACCGTTGCAATATAGAGTTTGGTAAACTATTACCGGTATGGGGCGAGAAAAGCCTGGTATATCAGATCTTTTTAAATATAGTAGGTAATGCGATAAAGTATTCTTCGACCCAAAATACACCTTTAGTACAAATAAATAGTATTCAAAGAGGCGATTGTATTTATTACCAGATTGTTGATAACGGCATAGGCATTCCAGGAGAATATCTCAACAATATTTTCAACGTCTTTACCCGGGCCAATAATACCGGAAAATTCCCAGGTACGGGTGTGGGCCTTTGCCTGGTTAAAAGAATAATTGAAAAACTGGGCGGCCAAATCTCTATAGATAGCGAAATAGGCTCGGGAACCACCGTAACCTTAAGCTTTCCCTATCCCGGAGAAATCCCGTCCAGCATATATACCGGATGATCTAAATCAAACCGTTCTTTGCTGCGTATTTAATCAGCGCAGCAGAGTTTTTAACTTTTGTTTTGTTGATGAGGTTTTGCCTGTGGCCTTCAACCGTTCTCTTACTCAGAAACAACTTATCGGCAATTTCTATATTGGTTAATCCCTCGCTGATTAAGTTTAAGACTTCCAGTTCCCTTTCGGAAAGGTCTATTTCATTAATCAGCTGAGATACATCTCTGCTATTCACCAGATTCGTATCCTTTAGGTTTTCAATCAGTCCCATAGATAGCTCATCGCAAAGGTACCTCCCGCCTTTCGAGACATGATTAATGGCAAAAAGCAGTTCCTCGTAGCTCACCTTTTTCAAAAGGTAAGCGCTGGCGCCATTTTCGAAACATTTAAATACAAACTGGCTATTGCCCACCATAGATAAAACAACAATTTTAATAGCCGGATAATTGATGGTTATATACTTTGTCAGCTCAATACCGTCCATGCCGTCCATGCTGATATCAGTTATCAATATATCTGGTACAACGTTGTTTTTTAACAGTTCTAAAGCTTCTTGACCGTTAGTAGCCTCCCCTATTACACGAAAATGTGGTTGAGACTCCAGCAATAACTTTATCCCATTCCGGACCACCGAGTGGTCTTCTGCTAAAATAATATTGATCATGTTTATTCTATTAACGAAACAATTCCACTTATTTTTTTAAACAGCATTGAATCATCACATTTAATGTTTTTCGTAGACAGTAATATTTATACAAAAACTAATCCAAAACGCTTGAATATGCTTTAAAAAGCTGATTAATATTTTAAAACTCACCCAACAACGAATTATAACTAAAATGATGGACGAACAAAAACTAATTCTGGTTTCAAAAGTTTTATAAGATGATTTTAAATCAGATAACCATGCAGAAAAGTTTTTTATATAGAAACAGCCTTTCTATTACATTTATTTTATTATTTATCCTCGCACTGGCAGCGCAAGTTTATTTCGGTTGGAAAGAATATGAATCCGAATTGCAGGAAGAAGGTATTTTAGCGGTCCCTTTCGCTTCGTATCTTACCAGCGGTCATTTCATATCTGCTACCTTCGAAAACTTCCAAAGCGAGTTTTTACAGATGGCATTGTATGTAATTCTGACCATCTTTCTGAGACAAATTGGATCGGCCGAATCAAAAAGTTTAGATGAGAAAGAAGAGGTAGACCGCGAACCTGTACCACATAAAGATGCACCAGGTCCGGTAAAGAAAGGCGGTTGGCGCCTGGCTATTTATAAAAATTCGCTTTCTATTGCTTTCATCATTCTCTTTTTGCTGAGCTGGGGCGGCCACCTGTATGGCAGCTTTATAGACTTTAATGAACAACAATTGCTGAAAGGAAAACCACTTAGTAAACTTGCGGATTTTTTAAGTGAACCTCAGTTCTGGTTCGAAACCTTTCAAAACTGGCAGAGCGAATTTCTGTCTGTTGCATCTATTGTTATCCTAACCATTTTTTTAAGACAAAAAGGTTCTCCGGAATCAAAACCGGTAGATAGTCCGCATAGCGAGACGGGAAAATAAGATGCTGTAATACCTTCTTCAATTAATTATACATTTCAGATTTTCCGATCTCCATCAAAATGTGCATAATACCGTCAATTTGTATAGGTTTCGGAATATACTCATTCATTCCCATTTTAGACTAAACTGGCCGTCTACATTCATCGCATTGATTTATGACCGCCTATTGGGCAGATATTGTTTGCAGTCTATTGAGATTAAGTTCTTTAGGCTTATCCCTGTAAATTAAACATTATGATCTAATGAAAGGGAAAGTAATAATCTAGAATACTGAATTTCAAGGCGATTACAGTCAGCAGGCCAGCAACCTAAACAAATTATTGCTATAATCAGTAGCTATATAATAGTATATTTAAAAACTTTAAAACATTTTAATTAGTATATTTGTATACTAAATACAAAATACACATGAACTATAAACTACTTAAAGACGTTGTCCAACTGGTAGAAGAGTTTGAACATGATACATTAAGCCATTATTCACCGACTATTGATGGCTTTAAACGTTGGATTGCAGCGCGTGAGAATTTAACACAAATTGAAGAGCCTGATTGGGAAGGAAAAGATAAAGGCAGAAGTGCAGAAAGCGTTATCAATACGCTTATAGTGCATATGAACCGATACGCGAAAAGCTATTCTAAATCTGCCATTTATGGGTCGGACTTTTCTACACAGGAAGAATTTATTTTTTTAATTAACCTAAAAGCCTTTGGAGCTATGTCGAAGATGGAATTGATCAAAAAGAATATTCAGGAAAAGCCTGTTGGCATACAAACCATTAATCGTCTTATTAAGCAAGGCTGGATAACAGAAACAGGTTCTGAAAAGGATAAGCGGAGTAAAATAATCTCGATAACAGACAAAGGTCTGGAAGCTTTGGAGCAGCAAATGTTACACATCCGTAAAGCTACCGAAATTGTTACGGGCAATCTGAACAGAAATGAAAAGATGCAGTTGATTACGCTCCTACAAAAACTGGATCACTTTCACCAGCCCATCTATGCTAAAAACCTGGAACCTGCTCAACTTATAGACATGGCCTATCAGCAATATTTAGAGAAGAAGAATTAATTACGCACTAAAAACTATCCATGTTTATAAACTTCTACGCTTTATAGTTACCCAGAAAACAAGTATTGAATATGCAAAGATCTGATTCCAGAAAATCTATAGCTATTATTGGTGCAGGCATTTCTGGCCTGTCTGCCGCAGCCTATGCTGCCAGAGATGGCCATACTGTATATGTTTTTGAAAAGAACCAGACTCCTGGTGGAAGAGCGAGACAGTTTTCTACCAATAACGGTTATACTTTTGATATGGGGCCCAGCTGGTATTGGATGCCAGATGTTATTGAGCAGTTTTTTGCAGATTTTAACTGTTCTCCTGCAGATTATTACCATTTAGTTTCGCTTAACCCGCAGTTTGAAATGGTATTCGCTGACGGTTCCGTTTCTATTCCGGAAAATTATCTGGAAATGAAGGCGTTATTTGAAGCATTGGAAGAAGGCGCTGGTTACAGACTGGATGCTTTTATGAAATCGGCACAGTACAAATACGAAGTTGGCATGATGGATTTTGTGACCAAGCCCTGTTACTCGTGGCTGGAGTTTGCCTCACTTAAAATTTTAAAAAGTGCTTTTGAATTAGATCTGCTTACTAACTACCGCTCTTATGTAAGAAGATATTTCAAACACCCCAAATTAACTGCTTTAATGGAATTTCCGGTAATATTTTTAGGTGCTTCGCCAAAAAACATCCCGGCTTTATATAGTTTAATGAACTATGGCGGTTATGCATTGGGCACATGGTACCCTATGGGTGGTTTCTATGAATTGGTAAAGGCCATGCATCATATAGCCGAAAAGCAGGGAGCACAATTCTATTTTAACAGCCCTGTAGAGAAACTTAACATTAAAGACGAAAAGGTTTATTCTATGGAGGTAAATGGCAAGGAATTATTTTTCGATATGGTTATATCTTCATCAGATTATCACCATAGCGAGACTTTGATTCCAGAACGCTACAGAAATTATTCGGAAAAATACTGGTCGGGTAAAACCTTTGCTCCCTCCTGTCTCATCTATTATTTAGGTATAAAAGAGAAAATACAAAATTTAAAGCACCATACGTTATTTTTCGAGCCGGATCTGGACCAACATGTTGACGAAATTTATAAAACAAAGCGTTGGCCCAACGAACCTTTATTCTATGTTTGCTGTCCTTCTAAAACAGATCCGAAAGTTGCGCCCCAATCTCATGAAAATCTATTCCTGTTAATGCCTTTACCTATAGGTATTGATGATGATGAAATTATACGGGAGAAATATCTAGCCGAAATGCTAACACGTATCGAAAAGAAAACCGGTACGAGGGATCTGGCAGAAAAAATAGATTTCAAGAAAAGCTATTGTGTAAGTAATTTTATCGAAGACTATAACGCCTATAAAGGAAATGCCTACGGACTGGCAAATACACTTAACCAGACAGCCGTTTTAAAACCCACTATTCGTAATAAACATCTAAAGAACCTGTTCTATACCGGCCAGTTAACGGTGCCGGGACCGGGGGTCCCTCCTGCTATTATATCAGGAAAAATTGTAGCTAATGAAGTGAATAAACTAATACATCTGCCTTATGAAAAAATTATATGACGAGCTATCTTATAAAGTTAGTGAGGCTACGACCAGGAAATACAGCACCAGCTTTTCTTTAGGTATAAAAGCTTTAAGTCCAAAATTAAGACCAGCAATTTATGCTATTTATGGCTATGTTCGTTTAGCAGATGAAATTGTAGACAGCTTCCACGGTTATAAACAGGAAGAACTGCTTAAGCATTTCGAGCAACAAACAGCACAAGCACTGGAAGAGAAAATTTCTCTGAATCCTATTTTGCAGTCCTTTCAGGAAACTGTACATCACTATCAAATTGAACCATCTCTAATAGATACGTTCTTAAAAAGTATGTCTATGGACCTAAGCAAGGTATCTTATAACAGCGAGCTCTATAAAGAGTATATACTGGGTTCTGCAGAGGTAGTTGGCTTAATGTGTCTGCATGTTTTTGTGGAAGGTAATAAAAAAGAATTTGAAGCGCTAAAACCTTATGCTATGAAACTGGGATCGGCTTTTCAGAAAATCAATTTTCTGAGAGACCTGAAAGATGATTACCACATTTTGGGTCGGACTTATTTCCCGAATATAGATCTGAGTTCGTTCGATAACCTAACTAAAGCGAATATCGAAACGGAAATAGGTGAAGAATTTAAAGAAGCACTTATAGGTATAAAAAAGCTGCCTGCAACATCCAGATTTGGCGTATTTTTAGCCTACAAGTATTACTGGTCGTTATTTAATAAAATAAAGCAGACTCCTGCACAGAAAATTCTAAATGCCAGAATCCGTATTCCGGACAGCAAAAAATTAATGCTGATGATGAGCAGTTATATAGATTATAAAATGGCCAGAATATGATGAGACTTTGTGTATTGGTTCTAAGTTTATTTGTTTCGTTGAATAGCAATGGGCAAACGCTGGAAATAATAAGAAAAAACTACCTTACTTCGGTTGATGATAAAGCCCTGTGCGATTCTATGATACAGCAATTACAACAAAAAAAGGAACATCCTGTTTATTTGGCTTATTTAGGTGCTTATCAGGCCATTTGGGCGAATCATACTTTAAACCCCATTGCTAAGCTTTCCACATTCAATAAGGGAAAAAGAAACATTGAAAGTGCAGTTATCCGGGCCAAAAACAATGTAGAAGTGAGATTAATACGATGGTCGGTACAGAAAAACGCCCCATCTTTTTTAAACTATCATAAGGATATCAATAACGACGAAGTTTTTATTGCTGAAAATAAGAGTCAGATCACCTCAGAACAACTGAAAATATTGTTAAAAGCATTAGAGCAAAAACAGAGATGAAATATCAATTGTATAGGGAACAACAGCTAAGTTGTGATTTAGCAACTGCATGGAGCTTTTTCTCATCTCCTTATAACCTGTCGCAAATAACTCCGGCCGACATGAAATTTTCTGTTATCAGTAAAGATTTACCTGCTTCTATTTACGAGGGAATGATTATAGACTATTATGTATACCCTTTGCTGGGAATAAAAATGTGGTGGCGTACAAAAATTACACGAGTCGACTTTGGGAAAAGCTTCACAGATTTTCAGGAAAAGGGGCCGTATAAATACTGGAATCATTTTCATGAATTTATACCTAATAACAAAGGCGTATTAATGAGAGATACGGTCGACTATGAGTTGCCTTTTGGTCTCTTGGGTAACATCGCTCATGAAATAATAGTAAAGCGAAAATTGTACAATATTTTTGACTACCGTTATCAGATTTTGGAACGACTTTTTAACACTAATTTGTGATGAGTATACTAACCGTTATTCTAACGTTTTTGCTAATGGAACCAGTAACATGGCTTATTCATAAATATGTTATGCATGGTTTTCTTTGGGTGTTGCATAAAGATCACCACGATCACAGCAATGAAGGGCAGTTTGAAAAAAACGATTATTTTTTTGTCATTTTTGCCATACCGGCGATAGCATTATTTTATTTTGGTGCTAAACAAGGCTTTAATGTACTTTTTTATACAGGCTTGGGTATCACGTTATATGGAATGGCCTACTTCTTTGTGCATGACATTTTTATACATCAACGCATTAAAATTTTCAGAGAGACAACCAGCCCCTATTTTCTGGCTATTAGAAGAGCGCATAAACAGCATCACAAACATACCGGAAAAGAAGAAGGAGAATGCTTCGGCTTTTTATGGGTTCCGTTAAAATATTTCAAAATGTATTTTAATACTAAATAGCATGCAACAGTACACCTATCTTATTATAAATTTCTTAACGGTTATTGTTTGCTTTATCTTTTCTTTTGATAAACGTATCCGTTTTAACCAGTATTTTGGCTCTTTCCTAAAGGCAGCCATTCTGGTGGCTGTTCCTTTTATTCTTTGGGATTCATGGTTTACCAAACTGGGAATATGGTGGTTTAATGATGACTATCTTATTGGCATTCGATTTTTAGGCTTACCAATTGAAGAGTGGCTTTTTTTTATATGTATTCCGTTTGCCTGTGTTTTTACCTATTTCTGCCTGACAAAATTTTTTAATTTCAATTGGGCCAATAGTTTTAATAACATCATTGTTTTTGTGAGCGTTATTGTTTGTGCTGTAATTGCCTTACTTCATCCCGAAAAAACATATACTTTTGTGACTTGTTTAATAACCCTTATTACCTTATTATTCCTGCATTTTTTTGTGAGGGCCGAATGGATTGGACAGGCCTCTCTGGTATTCACTATTTTAATGTTAGGATTTTTTCCGGTTAACGGGGTTTTAACAGGAACGGGTATAGAGTCGCCCATTGTAAATTACAATCCCGACGAATTCCTGAATATCAGAATGCTTTCCATACCGATAGAAGACGCGGTATATGGCTACACGCAATTTTTACTGAATATTTATTTTTTCAAATGGTTTAGCAAACAGGCTGACTAGAACTGTCCTAACATAGTTTACAATGGGCGAAATCAAGAAAGAGCAGCAAAGAAGTCGTATTCTAATTTTGCCAGACCAGCAAATTAGAATACGACTTTAAATAACTATTGTTTATACAGAAAATATAGATACCTTATAACTTCGTCAACACTTTACATGAAAGTGTTTGGCTTTCTTTCTTCAGGATTACAATATATACTCCACTGGAACCTATTCTTCCCGCATCTATTTCATTGTCTCCTTTCTTAAGAGAGACTTCTTTATTTATTAACAAGCGACCTTCGGTATTAAATATATTTAACTGCGCTTGCTCTCTGTCATTTTCGCTATAGGTATGAATAACAATGTTGCTTTCGGAAACATAAGCGCTGATAGCCTTATCCTTATTCAGGCTGAAAGTTGCTGACTTAATTGCATAGTCTTTGTATACTCCATCTAAGTCTACCTGGCGCAGGAAGTAATAATTTACACCGGTTAAAGGATTATAATCTTTATAGCTATAATTATTATACCCCAAATAAGACGATGCCGGAATTGTAAATAATTGGGTGAATTTTTTGTCGGAACCAGCTCTGTATATTTCAAAATGCGAGTTGATATTTTCGGACGAAGTCGCCCAGTTTAAATGGACGTAATCTTTATTTTTGATTAGCTCGTAGTTCACCAACGTAACAGGAGTAGTGGTTGGTTTATAAGCTACATCTAATATACCCAGATAATAAAATTTGTTAGGATGAGTATTGTTATCACCAGCAGTAACCTCAATCACAATCTTACCTTCATTATCTGGTTCTATATTCTCGACAGACACAGTATTGTTAACATTATTAATGACATTTAATACAGCGACCTTTTCGGTTTTTCCTTTTATGATGTATTTAGTCTCTCTGTTATCCGTAGCCGCATTATCTATTCTACCCGCATAAAATGTAAATGAATAGTACTTATCTGTGTCCAGATTACTTAAGGTTACTCCAGATTTTTCATATCTGGGAAAAGTTTGAAATGTACCGGTTGTATATCCGTAAAAGCTATCTGTTGTGGCATTTGCAGGGTAAACTGTTGATGTTTTTGTTCCATTGGTGTTATAAGTTGCAAATGGAGCATGAATATTTATTTCGAAAGGTGTAATTTCTCCGGCTTTATTTTTTAGTGTGAGCGCTGTAGTTGATGTTGCACTTGTGATGTTATTCCAATTGTCGTTAGCTGTAGAAATCATCGAACTGGTGCCGGGACCAAAATCAATCAATATTTTTCCAATCGTGGAATATACTGATGGCGAATACGGCTTAGCGTAAGTTAAAATACTTGAGACGCCTACCACCCTGTTATATAAAATCTCATGACCAGCATTGTTTAAATGGATTCCGTCTCCGGAATCATATGCGGGTTTAATTGTACCGTCAGACTCCGCAATATCCGTCCAAAAGTCAATATAGTTGTTTGGGTAAGTTTGTATCGTAGCATTCTTAATATCAATTTGCATTTGTCTCGAGCTGGCTGATGACAAATTTCTCGGCTGGGTAGTAGTAAAATAAACAGGGATATTTCCGGCTTCAGACTTAAGCGCAGCATAATTAGCGATTACTTCATTAACAGCATAACCAGCTGCAACATCATTACTGGGCATGTTTATGATAATTACATCCGGATTATAACTAAGCGCCTTCGTAATATTTCTTTCCGTATCCGGAGAAGGCCTATTCGGTACCGAATTACCATTTGGCATAATATGATAGGTTGAATATCCACCTCTTGCCAGGTTGATTACTTCATTATTCTGATTGATATTTTTAAGATAAGTTGCATATTTTGGCACCCATGCCAAACTAGAAGGGTTGGCTCCAGTACCTGCAGCAGTAGAAGAACCCAACACCACAATTTTTATTACATTTTCTGCTGCGTTACTTCGAAGGCTCAATAATGCCAAAAATAAAATAAGTAGTTTTCTTTTCATGTTTTGATCTTAAGGTTAATAATTATTACCAGGTGCTTATCTTCACTATTCAAACACTGTTAGTACTCTTATAAGCTTGTATTTATAATCGGTTTGCCATAATAGCGCCTGGCATATACAAAAATAGATGAAGAGAAATCTGCGATGGCATCAATTTGTACAGAAATGGTTTGGATTTGTACAGATAGCGGATATAATTTAAAAAAAGCCCATTAAGGGCTTAATAATATCGATGATTTGCAATCCGAAATTTCAGAATGTTGTACTATCCTAACCGGCAGCATCGTGAAAAATAATTCCTAATGTATAACGCTCCCCTGTTTTTACCTCGCTCACTCCGTGTTTCATATTTACCCGATAGTAACCTTTTGTACCTTTTTCAGGTTTGAAATTGGTTGTAAAAATCAGCATATCGCCTTTTTTCGGTTTTAATACAATGGCTTTGGATTGAGCTCTTGGTATTTGCTGGGTCATTACAAACTCGCCGCCTGTAAAGTCTTTATCGGGTTCATTCAAAAACAAAACGACCTGTATCGGAAAATAAATATCGCCATACAAATCCTGATGTAAAGTATTGAAACCACCTTTACCGTATTTCAAAATCAAAACAGTCGCTTTTTGTTGCCCGTTTTGGTGACATTGTTGTAACAATTCTCGGTGTTCTAACGGAAATTGCGCATCTATATTTAACACGCTAAACCATGTATTTGCAATGGGTACAAGATGCGGATAAATGTTTGTTCTGATTTGTTGAATAATGTCGGGTAACGGATAGTTGAAATATTTGTATTCGCCCAAACCAAAACGGTAGCGTTCCATTACTACCGTTTTTCTGTAAGCGCCTGGGTTATTGTATTCCGATTTCAGTATTTCGCATTGCTCATCTGACAGTATATCAGGAATAATAGCATAACCATTTGTATGCATTGCTTCGGTGACATTTTGCCAATCTGTATTTTGTAACTTTTGCTTGATCATCTTATAACAGAAATTCCTGCGTCTACTGTTAATTCGGTTCCATGAATGTATGAGGCTTCCTGAGAAGCCAGAAACAATACAGCATAAGCTATTTCTGTAGGTTCTCCTAATCTTTTGAATGGAATTGTAGGAATAATGTTCTGAATAGCGCCTTCAATTTGTTCGGCATTTAGTCCTGTATTGTTAAAAATATTGGTTTTAATGTGTCCCGGACTAATGCCATTAACCCGAATACCTTTTTCTGTAAATTCAGAAGCGAATGTTTTGATAAATGATTGTACCGCTGATTTCGCTGCTGAATAAACTGAGAAATTTTGCATACCCATTCCTGTAACTATCGATGTATTGAGTACAATGGTACTCCCTCTTTTCATCAATGGTAATATTTGCTGAACAGTAAAAAAAGTACCTTTTACCAGCGTATTAAACAACTCATCAAAATGTACTTCATCGGCAAAATCAACTGATGCAAATTTTCCATAACCGGCATTGATAAAAAGCAAATCAATACTGTCTGAAAATTGCTTTACCTGTTCCTGCAAAAGCATTACATCTTTCATATTGCCTGCATTGGACACAATACCAAACGCATTTTGTCCCAATTGCTCTATGGCTTTGTTTACGGTTTCGGCACTTCGCCCTGTAATGATTACTTTACCGTACTCGTTGATAAATTGCTGAGCTGTCGCAAACCCCATTCCGCTTGTTCCGCCGGTGATAAGTGCATACTTGTCTTTAAATCTTTGCATTGTTTTTGTTTTAAAATCAATCACAAAGATTGGAATGTGTGCTGTGGTAGAAAACCCAAAACTTGCTATATTTCCAAATATGTCACCAAATGATTTATGACTTAACCATGTTTTTGCAAACCCCTTTGTTATCACATAGCATTGATGTTATTTTTTAGATCATATAAAACCTATTTTTTAAGAACAGACTTATTCTAACCAGCAATATTAGCACCGGCACTTCAACAAGCGGCCCTATAACACCTACAAATGCCTGCGGCGAATGAATACCGAATACAGCTATAGCAACTGCTATCGCCAGCTCGAAATTGTTACCGGTAGCAGTGAAGGCTATGGATGCATTTTTATCATAGGGAACATTTAAAGATTTATTGATAAAAAAGCTTACAAAAAACATCAACACGAAATAGATAATTAAAGGTATTGCAACCTTTATTACATCTGCAGACAGGTCCAATATTTTATCACCTTTCAGACTGAACATTAATACTATTGTGAACAACAAAGCATACAGTGTTATAGGTGATACTCTGGGTATGAATTTCCGGTTATACCATTCTATTCCCTTTAATCGGATAAGGATGTAACGGCTTATAAAACTGGCAAAAAAAGGAATACCTAAGTATATCAATACGCTTTCGGTTACATCATGAATGGACACACTTACGTTGAAATTGGCTAAACCCAATTTGTTTGGCAATACGTTTATGAACAACCAAACAAAGAAACTGTAACTTATAATTTGAAAAACACTATTCAGTGCGACCAATAATGCAGTATATTCTCTGTTCCCTTTTGCCAGATCACTCCATACAATAACCATTGCAATGCATCTTGCTAAACCAATCAGTATAAGACCTGCCATATAATCAGGTTGGTCCCGTAAGAACAAAACAGCTAAACCAAACATTAGTATTGTACCGATAACCCAGTTCAATAATAAAGATATACAGATTACTTTGGTATCTTTAAGTGCATTGGGCAACAGCGAATAATCCACCTTAGCCAATGGCGGGTACATCATCAATATAAGCCCTAATGCCAGAGGGACATTGGTCGTACCTACAGATAGAGCATTGGTAACATTTGAAATGTTAGGAAAAAAATTTCCCAGGCCCAGGCCGGTCGCCATAGCAAGGAATATCCATAAGGTAAGGTAACGGTCGAGAAACTTTAGTTTGGGCTGCATGGACTAACTCTTAATCATTGAAAAAACATAGAACATCTCCTGTGCTATCTGCAAGCTTCTTTCGGCATATACCTGTGTCTGTTCTGGAGAACCGTCTGAAATCTTAGGATCTTCAAATGTGATGGGTATTCGCTTTTCCGCACCTGCAATAAAAGGACATCCACCATCTGCCTGTGAGCAGGTCATAATGGCTACAAACGCTGATGCCGGGTTAAAAGGATTATCGTATTTTTTTGAAAATCCGATAATTGGTAAATCATGATTGCTATATTTTATGGCATATACCGGATTATTGGCATCTGTAATTTTGAAAATATTAAATCCTTGATTGGTTAATGTTTCTGCTACTTTCGGGAATAATGCTGTTTCTTCTGTACCTCCTGAATAACAATAAACATTCGGTATATTGAAGTACACACTTGCCACCTGTGCCCAAACCTGTGCCAGATGGCTTCTGCGAGAATTATGTGTACAGATAAAATTAAGGTTTATACTCTCTCCTCTTTTTGCTTTTTGCTGTACAAAATCTACAAGTGGCTGTAGTACGATTTTACGTTCCTCATTTAGGACTTGAGAGTCAATAATCCCTTTTATGGTTTCAGCTAAATACTTATACATCTGATTGGCTTTATTATCAACAACATCCGGAGTCTGGTGTACAGGAACTAGTATTCAGCACTGATAATTTTATTTTGTGCTTCTCTGATGGAATACCACAGGCATCGCCTGCCAGGCAAGCTGTCTGTTTGTTCTTTAGAATGAAATGCTTACCGTTAAAATCCAGGTCAAATTTTCCAATCGTTTCATTTTGGTATTCTACTTCTACCTCGGCATCCTGGATATTCAGTTTTTCCTCAGATAGCTTAATAATATTCAATAATTTAGCAGGCTTTAGTCTATGCTCATAGTCGTTGGCATTCCACAATTGGAAATTTACCGTTTTCTCTCTGCGGATAGCACCTCCACAATCAATAAAATTTTTAGTAATCTGTCCGATTTCCGTTACATGGAAGTGTTCAGGAACAAATGTTCCATTCTCTAATTGAAACTCAACATTGCTTAATGTTGGCAGTATTTCCTTGATTTTTGATAGTTTCATAAAAAAGGTTTGATTTTATATCAATGTTATATTGCAATATCACGATATTAAAGACTAAAAAATTAAGAACAACAGCTCCTTACTTTTACGTCTTGATTGAAAAATGTATTAAATTCACCCTGAATCTGTTTCCATAGTTTTTCATCGATACAATAGCAAACAGATTTGCCTTCAATTGTTCCCTGAATGAGACCTATGTTTTTTAGCTCTTTTAAGTGCTGTGAAATTGTAGCCTGTGCTAATCCCAACTCCTCTACCAAATCGTTACAAATGCAAGTTTTTTGATCAATAATGTATTGTAATATTGCTATTCTGGCCGGATGCCCTAAAACTTTAAACAGAGATGACAACTTATTTTGTCCTTCTGTAAATATTTCTGATTTAGTTATTCCCATTGCTTGATTTTATATCGCAATATTACGATAATAAATTTTTATAAGAAAAGATATTTTGATTTTTTGGGTTAAACATAAAATTTAAACACCTCATTATCAGGTAATAAATCACAAAATTATAGCGATTTATGAGAAACAAATCAACAATTACATCTCATAGTTTCACCATTCTAAAAAAGCTAAAAAAGTCCGGGAAGTTAATATTTACCTTAATAAGGAGTTTACCGTAACTAAATTAAACACATTAATTTCACACTCCTTCTAGAAAAAAAAACACCGAAACAACAGATTATACCCGTAAAAAACATAAAATATAACCACAACACAACATATTTACTAAAAATCACCTCAGCCCATCCTTTGAATACACTTAAAAACAACACAAAACCCCAAAACTGATAAAAAACTAAAAAAGAATATTATAAAATAAGTATTTTAGCCGCCCCCTATTATTTTAATACACACTTATTATGAACAATCTTTTTAGCCTTAGCAAGTTTAAACTAGTTTTTTTACTGTATTTAACTTCATTTCTAAGCATTGGTTATGCCAATGCTAATTTAAATCCAAAAGCAGATAGTGTTATAAGAATTCTGGCAATTGGTAATAGTTTCTCGGAGGATGCCATGGAGCACTTTTTATTTGGTTTGGCAAAAGCGGATGGAAAAAAAGTGATACTGGGTAATTTATTTATCGGAGCTTCCGATTTAGACCTGCATTGGAAAAATGCCTCGGGGAATCTCGGTAAATATAACTATAGAAAAGTCGGTATAGATGGAGAAAAAGTAAAAACAGCAGGTGTTTCCATAGCCTCTGCTTTAGCTGACGAAAAATGGGATTACATCAGTTTTCAACAGGTAAGTACCAAATCAGGCTTGTATGAAACTTATTTAAGTCCGCTTGCAAACCTACTTAACTATGTAAAAAGTAAAAGTGAGCCAAAAACCAAATACATCATTCACCAAACGTGGGCTTATAGAAGTTCGTCTCCTGTAAAGCGATTCGAAAAATATGGGAACAGTCAGGAAAATATGTATAAAGCCATAGTAGAGACTACTAAAAAAATTAAAAAGAAATACGATTTTGATTTATTAATACCTTCCGGTACGGCTATTCAAAATGCAAGAACGTCTTTTGTGGGTGACAATCTTAATCGCGACGATCTCCACCTTAGCTTATATCTTGGCAGGTATATAGCCTCTTGTACATGGTATGAAATGATTTTTAAAACCAATGTTATTGGTAATACATTTTATCCGGAAAACATCAGTGCCTATCAAGCAGAAATGGCGCAAAATGCCGCACATTATGCATGTAAAAAACCTTATCGCGTTACAGAATTAAAAAAATTCAAACAACAGAAATAACAGACTTATGGCATTGTTACCAGAATCGAAAGTGCTGGATTCTGGTAACAATTTTGCGATAACACATTCTATATAACCACACCTAATATTATTACTAAACTCATAGAAAACAGCAGTTCGCAATCTGTTTTATGATATACGCCTAGTTTTTTTGATAGCCAGATATTTTTTTATTTAAATTATTTTGAATTGATGATAAATCATCTGCTTAAAATATTTTAAAGATACCTTGACCAGACTTTTTAAATTAACTAATTTGGTTCTTATAAACACCGTTAAACTCAAAAAACCAAACAGATTGTAATGCCGACATACAGCAAATATTCTGATGAAGAGCTTCTTATCCGGTTAAAGGACGGCGATCATCTTGCTTATACAGAAATTTACGATCGATACAACGGACATTTATACATATTTGCTTATCGGCGCTTAAAAAACAGAGAAGAAACAAAAGACCTTATACATGAACTTTTTCTAAAGCTCTGGTCTGATCGTGAGGATATTGCTGAAAAATATACATTGATTGCTTATTTATACACAGCACTTAGAAATCGGATAATTAATCAAATCACCAGACAGAAAGTTTCTACAAAATACATTGAATCTTTTAATAAATACCTTACAAACCTTTGTGATGACACGGATTTCCTGGTTCGCCAGAAAGACTTACAAAAAGTAATTGAAGAAGAAATTGCTAACTTAAATCCGCGAACACGCAAAGTATTCGAACTCAGCCGCAAAAAAAATCTAAGCCGCAAAGAAATCGCCCAGGAACTAAATATATCCCCCGAAACGGTAAAAAGCCACATGCACTCGGCTCTAAAAATTTTAAAGTTAAAGCTGGGAGACCTCTATATTTTTCTGTTTTAATTTTTTTTAAATTCCACTAACCCTTCTTGTCTTGTTAACTGTTTTAGTTATTTAGAAGCCAAACTTCTAAAACTATGGATAAGACAAAGGAAGAAGAAATATTAGCTAGATACCGGGCAGGCAATGCCAGTGCTGAAGAAAAACAATGGGTAGAAGATTGGATTTTAAACGGTATTGATTTCGATACTGACCTGAGCGACGAGGAATTGCTGGAAGATTTAACCAGTCTTCGCAGGCGTATGCACTTAGACGAACCTGAAAGAAAAAATGGCCTATGGAAAAAATATGCTGTTGCTGCATCTATTATCCTCGTTTCAATACTCTCTTTATTACTGTTTAAGATCAATAAAACTGAGCCGCATAAATTGGTTGCACAGAAAACTACAGAAATTAAAGCAGGACAAAATATAGCAACTTTAACTTTATCTGACGGCTCTACAATTTTATTAGATTCTACTATTGGACATATAAACGAAGAAAGTGGCATTAAAATAGAAAATGATGCCGATGGAAATATTACCTACATCATTGACGCGAGCGATAATATAGACTCAAAGTTATCTTACAACACCATAAGCACTCCAAAAGGTGGAACCTATAAAATAATATTGCCCGATGGCAGTAAAGTTTGGTTAAATGCGGCGTCTTCGCTACGCTTTCCTTTATTATTCACAGAAAATGAAAGAAGAGTAAAATTAACCGGAGAAGGATATTTTGAGGTAGCAAAGTCTAATAAAAGATTTAGTGTGGAAGCTCATAATACTACAGTTGAAGTATTGGGGACACACTTTAATATTAACGGTTATACAAACGAGAAATCTACAAGTGTTACGCTTTTAGAGGGTAGTGTTAAAATGACAGCAACTCAATCTTCTGTAGTTTTAAAACCTGGTGAGCAGGGAGAATTAACAGGCAGGAATGCTGAAATTCATGTCAATCAAAATATAGATACAGAATCTGTTACTTCCTGGAAAGACGGCAAATTTAAGTTTAATAATACCGACTTAAAAACTATTATGCGCCAGCTGGAACGCTGGTATGATATTGAAATAGACGAAAGCTCTATTCCGAATAAAAAGTTTAACGGCACAATCTCCAGAGATGTTAAGCTTGCCGAGGTACTTTCTATGATTGAATTAACCAGTGATATAAATTTCGTAACAAAAGGAAGGAGTGTAAGTATGAAATAGTATTATGGAAAAAAGCATAAAGCCGGAAAGCTGCCACTTATCCGGCCGTAAGTGTAGACAATACCTCTTTTAATCAATTATTATCTAACAACATTATCACAAATATATGGATTTTACGATTCATAGCATTAAACTGCTATGTCTAAAAAAATTAAGAAAGAGCAGCCTTTTAAAGACCAAAAAAAACGTCATGAAAGCATTTGCATTTATCTTATCGGCTGCGATATCTCTTCAGGTAAGCGCCGCTGCGTTTTCGCAAATCAACATATCCGGAAAAAATTTATCGATAGAAAATGTCTTAAAGCAAATTGAGAAACAAAGTGGATATTCTGTTTTTTATGATTTAGATCATCTTAAAGCGGCAAATCTTGTTTCAATAAACCTTAAAGATGCTTCTTTAGAAAAAAGCCTGGAGGAATGTTTTAGAAACCAACCCTTTACTTTTCAGATAGTTGCTAAAACTATAATTATAAAATCGAAAAAAACCTCGACCGCAAAGAATGCCACCATTACCGGAAAGGTGACCGATGAAAAAGGGCTGGAAATGCCCGGAGTAATGGTAAAGGTAAAAAGCTCTGCCACAGGAACTGTAACCAATGCAAGTGGTTTATACAGTATTAACGTCGCAGACCATCAAACTGCTGTACTGGTATTCTCTTTTATGGGATATCTCACACAAGAAGTTCCTTTAAATGGAAAGAACGTCTTGAATATACAGATGAAAGCGGACCTTAAAAAGTTGAATGAAATTGTTGTTATTGGTTATGGTAGCGTACAGCGTAGCGATCTTACCGGATCAGTGGCTTCTGTTAATATGGAAGATCTTGCCAAAGCGCCTGTTACCAGTTTTGATGAAGCACTTGCCGGCCGTGTAGCTGGTGTAACCGTATCCGGTACTGATGGGCAACCGGGAGCCGTAAATAACATTGTTATTCGTGGTCCGGGCTCAATTACCCAGGACAATTCTCCTTTATATGTGATTGACGGTTTTCCTATGGAAGACTCTGACAATAGTTCTATCAACCCAAATGATATCGAATCTATTGACGTATTAAAAGATGCGTCCGCAACAGCAATTTATGGTTCCAGAGGCGCTAATGGAGTTATCATAATTACCACTAAAAAGGGTAAAAAAGGAGATCCGGTTATTAATTTCAATTCCTATTACGGTTTACAAAAAAACACTCACCGGGTAGAAACTTTAAGCCCTTACGAGTTTGTGAAGTTGCAACTTGAATTGGGAGGTGGCTCTGCCACGGTTAAAACTCCTGCCCAGATATACACCCCTGGAGACTTAGCTTTAAATGACCCCTATTACGATTCAAATGGGAACACTTTAGAGTCTTATAGAAATGTAGATGGCTTATACCTGGAAGACCAATACTTCAGAACTGCAGCAGTTCAAAACTACGATATTTCTGTCAGAGGTGGATCAGAGAAAACGCTCTACTCTATTTCTGGTAACTATAGAGATCTGGAAGGTATTGTAATAAATTCTGGTTTAAAAAGATATCAGGGCAGAATAACGTTAGACCAAACTATAAATAAAAAATTAAGTATTGGCACCAACCTTAATTACAGCAGAAATGAGAATTACGGAACAATTCAGAATGGGGCGAGTTCTAACCCTTCGCTAAACCAAATGTATTCGGTTTGGGGTTTCCGTCCGGTTACCGGTACCGAAGAGTTAGATTTAGAGGATGAAATTTTTGACCCTTCCGGATCGGGTGACGATTATCGTTTTAATCCAATATATTCTGCAAAAAATGAGCATAGAAAATCCATCAGTCATATGCTATATATTAACGCATATGCAGAATATGCTTTTAATAAAAACTTAAAATTAAAGGTTACTGGTGGGTTAACCAATAGATTCGGATCTAATGAGTCTTTTAATAATTCCAATACGCTGCAAGGTAATTTCACAATCAACCCTTCGAGGGGTGTAAATGGATCTATATATAACTCTACTGCTTCTAACCTATTAAACGAAAACACGCTAAGCTATGTTAAAACCTTTAATAAGGTGCACAAAATAAATGCTGTTGCGGGTTATACCATGCAGACAAATAAAATAAGCAGAAGCGGATTTAGTGCGTTGCTGGTTCCTAATGAGAACTTAGGAATTGATGGTTTGGATGAATCGACAACAAATATTGGTAGCGTTGCAAGTTCGAGTTGGGGATTAATGTCCTATTTAGGTCGTGTAAATTATTCTTATAAAAGTAAATATCTACTAACCGGTACTTTCAGGGCTGATGGCTCTTCTAAATTTATTAAGGAGAATCGCTGGGGATATTTCCCTTCTGCCGCATTTTCCTGGGTAGCCAGCAAAGAAGATTTCTTCAAAAAGCAAAATGTTCTTACGAATCTTAAGTTCAGAGCCAGCTATGGTCTTACGGGTAACAATAGAATTGGCGACTTTGATTATCTGACTGCTATAACTTTTCCTATATCCGGAGGTTACTCTTACAACAATTCGACTCCATCTAAAGGAGCTATTATAAATTCTATTGGTAATCCTCTTTTAAAATGGGAAACAACCCGGCAAGCTGACATTGGTGTAGACATGGGCTTTGCTAAAGAAAGAATTACTTTAGAGGTTGATCTATACAACAAGGTTACAGACGATTTATTATTGCTTGCTGATGTACCGAGAACTACCGGTGTTTTAACAGCATTTAAAAATGTTGGTAAAATGTCTAACAAGGGTTTGGAAATAAGTTTAAACTCTATAAATATTAACTCAAAAAACTTTAGATGGTCTTCCAGTTTTAACATCAGTTTTAATAAAAACAAGGTTTTAGCATTGGCAGAAAATCAAAATGCATTACCTGCATCAGTCAACTTCAATAATTCATACTCTGCGTTGTACTCTTATGTTTCCATATTAGGCCAACCAATCGGGCAGATGTATGGACTTTTATTTGATGGAGTTTATCAGGTTGATGACTTTAATATTGACGGTTCTGGTAACTATGTTTTAAAAAATAATATTCCTACTAACGGCAACGTAAGCTCGGTTATTAAACCAGGACACATTAAATATAAAGATTTAAATGACGATGGCCAGATTACTACCAGTGATTACACCATCATTGGTAAGAGTTTACCTATCCATACCGGTGGTTTTACAAATAATTTCAGCTACAAAAACTTTGATTTAAATGTACTATTGCAATGGTCCTACGGTAACGATTTAATAAATGCCAACAGGTATCTGTTTGAGGGTAGCAGCCGTAAAAACCTCAACCAGTTTGCGTCTTATGCTAACCGTTGGACACTTGATAATCAAACAAGTGATATTCCTGCGGCAAACGGACAAGGGCCTGCTCATTTTTCTGACAGAGTGGTTGAAGATGGTTCTTATTTACGACTTAAAACGGTGTCTGTAGGCTATAATCTTCCATCAGAATTTGCTAACAGACATCGTATCAAAAATTTAAGGCTATATGCTTCGGCACAAAACCTGTTAACATGGACTAATTATACCGGACCAGATCCAGAAGTTTCTGTAGGCTATTCTACGTTAACTCAAGGTTTTGATTATGCAGCATATCCTCGGGCAAAGACAATTACTTTTGGACTTAATCTTACCTTTTAACCTACCTTAGTCATGAAATTAAAATCATTAATCACTATCATATCAATTGCATCGGTATCGTGTACTAAAATTTTAGATACAGAGCCGACAAACTTTACATTAGAAAAAAACTACTATTCCACTGAGGAAGAGTTGCAAAATGGATTGAATGGAGTTTACGACAATTTAGGAAGTAACGAATTATATGGAAGAGATATGCTATATGCATATAATGCACAAACAGACGAAGCTGCCTTTAACATATGGCTTTCCAGTGGTGCACTCGCCTATGCTTATTATGAGTATAATGCTTCTACTCCAGAGATTAGAGCCTTTTGGACTGCGCTATATAGAGGTATCTATAGAGCCAATTTGCTATTAGCAAATATTGATAAACCTGCAATGAATGAAGAAAGAAGGAAAATTATTAAAGGCGAGGCTTTATTTTTACGCGGGTATCACTATTTCCTTTTAGCATCTAATTTTGGCGCTGTACCTTTAATTACCGAACCTACCAAGTCGGTTACCGATGTAAGCATTGCAAGAACTCCTCTTAAAGAGGTTTACGAACAGATTTTACTGGATATGACTACTGCCGAATCTTTATTAGAGAAACAAACTGTTACCAAGTTAGGCTATAGTGGTAAAGTTACCAAAACTGCTGTACAGGGAATTCTTGCAAGAGTTTGCTTACAAATGGCTGGCGAACCTTTAAAGGACAGAAGTAAATACAACGATGCTAAAAACTGGGCATATAAAGTTATTACATCCGGAGAACATGCTTTAAATAAAGATTATACCGATATCTTTATAAAATTAGCCAAAGATGAATATGATGTAAAAGAAAGCATTTGGGAGATAGAATTCTATGGTAATGGTACGGGAACTTCAGAAGCCAACAACTTTAACACCCTTGCCGGAATTAGAGCTTCGGATTTAAATATCGGATATAATTCTGGGCGTATATCTACCACTCAAACATTATTTAACTTATACAGTGTTGTAGATCCTGCTTCAACAGCGGTTATCAGACCTACTTTAGATTTACGCCGTGATTGGAATTGTGCAAATTACGAATATGGGTTAACTGCTGTTGGCGTTAAAACAACGATTACCAGGCCTTATAGCATGTATATGGGTAAGTGGAGAAGAGAATATGAAATATTTACGCCAAAAACAAAGTTGTCGCCTATCAATACCACTATATTAAGATATGCTGATGTATTATTGATGTATGCAGAAGCAGCAAATGAAGTTGAAGGGCAGCCTACAGATAGCGCTTATACTGCCGTAAATCTGGTAAGAAAAAGAGCCTACGGCAAAGAGCTAAATGGAAATGTATTAAAGGAAATTAAATTCCCTGCAGGCCTTGCATATTCTACGGCCCCAACCGTAACTATAGAAGGTGGAGGTGCAACTACTGCAGCCAGTGCAACAGCAATTATAGCCTCAAACAGGTTAACCGGATTTACTATTACCTCGCGAGGTAAGTTTTATCAATCAGAACCAACAGTTAAATTAAATGGCGTAGCGGTAACCGGTGTAACTGCAACAATCACCAGTTTAACAGATGCTGATCTCCCGTTAGGAATGAGCAAAAGTGATTTTTTCAATGCTATAGTAGACGAACGAGCCCGGGAATTATGCTTTGAAGGTTATAGAAGAATGGACCTGCTCCGTTGGAATTTATTTGTAGAAAAAATGGATGATCTGTTTTACTATGAAAAAGCTGCAGGTTCACCAAATACCAGAGCCTTCGCCAATGTAAGGCCCAAGCATATATATATGCCTATACCATCTACCGAACTCATTTTAAATAGAAAACTAACCCAAAACCCAGGCTGGTAATTACGTAAGTATGAAAAAAATATTTATAGCAGTTTTAACTGGATTGTTTTTCAGTGCCTGCACTAAAGAAGATGTTAGCGTACCATCTTTTGATGTATCAGTTGACAAAATGACTTATAATCTGGGTGATACCGTTCGATTTAAGTTTAGCGGAGACGCCGACTACTTAGCTATGTACAGTGGCGAAAATGGTTCAAAATATGAAAACAGAGACCGGTTACGAGCTGACGGAAAGATTACTTGTGAAATCACGGCCAGATTACTTAATACTCTTGGAACCAGATCTTTATTTATTTATGCCACAACAGAGCTTAATGCATTAAGAGATTCAACAAGTATTGTTAATGCTAATTGGATAGATATTAGCAACCGTTATACTATTCCTACAGCTGCGACAAGTGCGCAAACTGCAATTGGCACCGCAGACTTGTCTGATATAGTTCAACCTTTTAAACCATTATATATAGCATTTAGATCTCATGTAAAAACTACTGCTACCGGAGCACAAGACAGGTGGACTATCGGAAAAGTACTTATTCAAAATAAATATAATGATGGGTCTGGAACCAGTATAGTAGGTGAGATTAAAAATATGGGATGGAAAACTCTTAATGTTAAGAATGATCCTATACATGGTTGGGTCGTAAGTAGCACTACTTTAAGTCAGCCTACAGCGGCAAGAGATGCTAAAGAAACAGAAAATTGGGTGGTTAGCGGACCGGTATATCCTGATGCTGCTAATAGAGATTACCCTAAATCTGTTAAGGATATTTTAGAAGTGTTACCCGAAACTTATGAATATGTCTTTAATGCTAAAGGTGTTTATAAAGTAGTCTTTGTAGCATTAAATAGCCGCAATGGTGAAAGCAGTACAATTACTAAAGAAATAGAAATTACAATAGAATAAAATATTCCAATAGCATTAACCACAAGACTTATGGCTGGTGCTAAAACATAATTATAATGACTTTTAATCATATATCTTATACAGCATATCAATATTACACGGTTAAATACATAGTCGTGGCATTTTTCACTATAGCTTTATGTTTTTCTTCGGGAAAGGCAGCTGTAAATATTATTCCGAAACCTTTAGAAGTAATTGAGCGACCTGGGGTATTTGTCATATCCTCAAAAACAACAATAATTTCCTCTGCAAATTTATCTAATGAGGCGAAGTTGCTTAGGGACTATTTTAAAACCGATTATAATTTAGAGTTATCAAACAAGAAAAACAATTCTGTTTCCGGCATAAGTTTATTAATATCTAAAAATTCATTAAAAAGTATCAATCCAGAGGCTTATCTGCTCAAAGTAACTCAAAAAGGCATTACCATCCATGCTACAGACGCCAAAGGTATTTTTTATGGTATCCAAACGCTTCGTCAAATTCTACAACAGAACAATAGCACACTTAGCCTAAAATGTATAGAGATATTTGATGAACCACGTTTTGGATGGAGAGAGTTTATGTTTGACGAAGCGCGTTATTTTAAAGGGAAAAATGTGGTTAAGCAGCTGCTAGACCAGATGGCTTACTTAAAAATGAATGTATTTCATTGGCACTTAACAGACAATACCGGCTGGAGAGTGGAGATAAAAAAATATCCTTTATTGACCGAAGTTGGTGCAAAAAGAGATTCGTCGGAGATTAAAATCAATCGCATTAGAGGTGGTTTTTATGATGGAAAACCTCACAGTGGGTTTTATACTCAGGAAGATATCAAAGAAATTGTTGCTTATGCCGCAGCAAGACATATTACAGTTGTTCCAGAAATAGATATGCCAGGCCACACAAGCGCAGCGATAGCGGCTTATCCTTTTTTAGGTAGTTTAGATACTCCTATAAAAGTCCCACATAGCTTCGCTAATCAGCCAAACGTATTAAGAGTTTCTGATCCACGGGTTTGGACTTTTATAACGGGAGTACTAGACGAAATAATCGAACTTTTTCCTTCCAGGGTAATCCACATCGGAGGAGACGAAGTGAAATACGAACAATGGAAAAACAACAAGGAAATAACAGATTTCATTAAAGAAAAAGGATTAGGTTCTCCGGCAGATTTACAAGTTTGGTTTACAAATAAGGTTTCTCATTACATAGAAAGCAAAGGCCGCAGAATGATGGGTTGGAATGAAATCTTAGGTATTAAAATTCATGACTACACCGCAGACTCTGATGTATCTGTGAAAACTAAATTAGCTTCCAACACTATAGTGGATTTCTGGAAAGGCGATTTAGAGTTAATGAAAGATGCATTAAACAAAGGTTACAATGCTGTTAATTCTTTACATAGCAGCACCTATCTGGATTATCCTAACTTATCTTTAAAGGAAGCTTACTCATTTGACCCGGTGCCTGCAGGCTTAGATACTGCATCTGAAAAAAGAATTTTAGGTTCTGCCTGTCATATGTGGAGTGAGTGGATTCCTACTGTAAAAGATATGCAGGGAATGGTATTCCCGAGATTAGCTGCTTATGCAGAAGTGGGCTGGACTACTAAAGACAAAAAGTCTTATGAAGGCTTCATGAAATCTCTTCCTGCTTTTCTTCAGCACTTAGATAAACAGGGTATTTATTACAAAGTCGATCCATCTTCAAATTAATCTCAGAATTATAGTAAAATGAAAAAAATAAGATATACCATACTGTTAATGTCGGTTATGTTCAGCATTAGCGCTGTCGCACAAAATATTCGTAAAGTTGACATTTGCATTTATGGAGGAAGCTCTGCCGGAATAATAGCAGCATATACTGCAAAAAAGCTAGGTAAGTCTGTTTTGGTAATCGAACCTGGCAAATATATTGGGGGCTTAACTACTGGTGGTTTGGGCGCCACTGATATTGGCAATAAATATGCAATAACAGGATTGGCTAAAAAATTCTACAGGCAAATTGGAACCCATTACGGCAAGTTAGAGCAATGGACTTTTGAACCTCATGTAGCGTCTAAAGTATTCGACAATATGATTGCTGAAGCTAAAATTGAAATTGTCAGAAATCACAGGCTAACAGGCGTCCAGAAAACAGATGGTTATATCAGAGAGATAACGGTAGAAGTTTCTGATAAGCCATCTAAAATCACTAATCAAACAATACAGGCGAAAGTATTTTTAGACTGCACCTATGAAGGAGATTTGATGGCTAAAGCTGGCGTTTCCTATACGATTGGTAGAGAATCAAACGCACAATATGGTGAAACTTATAATGGCGTTCAGCTATCTGAATACCATCAATTCCCAGACGGAATTGACCCTTACGTAGTTCCTGGCAAGCCCGAAAGTGGTTTACTTTACGGAATAAGCGATGCTAAAATGAACAAAACCGGAAGTGGAGATAAATTGATTCAGGCTTATAACTTTCGTATTTGCTTAACGCAAGATAAAAGTAATCAAATTCCCTTCACCCGTCCCGAAAACTATGACGCAAAAAAATATGCATTGTTAGCCAGAGTAATCGAAAAAGAAAGTTGGAAGGGAATTAATGGAACGTTTAAACGTATCACAAATGGTGATAGTGTAACCGTAATTAATGAAGGGGGTTTCCTCATAAAATACATGCCAAATGGCAAAACAGATTTTAATAATTTCGGAGCTTTTTCTACCGATATGGTTGGTGCTAACTATGACTATCCGGAAGGAGATTATGCTACCAGAGAAAAAATTTGGAAAGCACACGAAGACTATACAAAAGGACTATTTTATTTCTTAGCGAATGATAACAGTGTACCTCTTCATGTAAGAAATGACATGCAAACCTGGGGTTATAGTAAAGATGAATTTAAGGATTTAAATGGTTTCTCTAACCAACTATATGTTCGTGAAGCGAGAAGAATGGTTGGAGAAATGGTAATGACACAAAAACATTGTGATGGCATTGAAACGGTTACGGATGGTGTTGGAATGGCTGCCTATGGAATGGACTCGCATACTTGCCAAAGAATAGTTATTAATGGCATGGTAAAAAACGAAGGCGATGTCCAAATTCCTGTTGCCGGTCCCTACCCTATCTCCTATAGGGCGCTGGTACCCAAGCAATCAGAATGTAAAAATATTTTAGTTCCAATTTGTCTTTCTGCCTCGCATATTGCATTTGGTTCAATTAGAATGGAACCGGTTTTTATGGTCATGGGACAATCTGCAGCAACTGCTGCAGTTATGGCAATTGATTCTAAAGTAAGTGTACAGGATATAGATGTAGCCAAATTGCAAAAAATCCTCGCAGAAGATCCAATTCTTGACAAAAAGCCTTTAGAAATATTAGTCGATAATGAAGATAAAGACCATGTTATCATTAATGGAAATTGGAAACAAGCTAAAGGTGGCTATGGTAGAAGTGTACTAATCAGCAAGGCTTCTGAAAAAGAAAATACAGTAAAATTTTCACCGTCTTTAAAACAAAGCGGAAAATATACTGTGTATGCTTACATTCCTGAAGTTAATAAAAAATTTCCAGGCGAATTGAACTTCAACATTTTTAATGGAAAAACTAATAAGTCACTTACATTAACATCATCTGACATCAAAGTATTAGGAAATAATAACGAAAGTAACGGCGAATGGGTTAATCTGGGAACTTACAATTTTAATGCTGGCAGACAGGTTTTTGTAGAAGTTCTTGATAAAAATGGTAAGGGAAAAGTGATTGCAGATGCTATCATCTTTAAGCCAATAAACTAAACATTAAATTTCCAATATGAATGTATTTTTAAAAGCCGGGATTTACTCCCGGTTAATTCTGACTATTATCTGTGCAGGGCTAGCTTTTCCAGCAGTTAGTAGCGGTCAATACCCTTCTTCGAATAACTCAAAAGTGGAAAAAATACGCTTCACATTTGAATCTGTTAAAATAAATCCATCCACCACCGAAATTGTTGAAGATAGTCGTTTAACCAAAGGTAAAGGTACTTCTTTAAAAACCGGTGTATCCGCAGCATTGGACAACCAAAGACAAGAAGCCGATTTAGTATTTAACATTCGGTCTGCAACACCCGGAAGATATGTAATGCGCACATTGGCAAGAAAAAATAAGGAGGGCGAAAAGCTTTTAAAAAATGCTAAAACTAAATATGAGTCTCTATTTATTAAAATTCAAATTGATGATAACAGGCCTACCAAACGAGTGGTTTATGTGCCCTGGGATGTTGCCTTGCAAACCTCTGGAAAGTTTGAGTTAACCGGGAAACCACAAACGCTTAAAATTTGGCTGCCAAGAGGAATCAATTTCGACTATGTTGAGTTTAGCACCTACGTTGCACCAGCGGTGCCTGAAAAGGCTGAAGCTTACATTCCCAAGATAGTACCGCCAATTTCACGTCCAAGAATTTGGGTAAATCCAGAATCTTTACCTGGTATTAAAGCCAGCTTAACGGCTGAAGAAAATGCAGCCGCCTGGGCTGAAGTTAAGAAAACAGCGCTCACCCCTTTCTCCGTGAAGTACAATCCGGAGGTTGAGACCCAACATAATGAAAAGCTGGAAATTGCTGCTGAACGTAAAGCATTTTATTTCTTAATGACCGGCGACGAAAAAGTTGGCAAGGAAGCTCTGGATTTAATTGATGGGTATCTTCAAAATGTAGAATTTGGCAATTTATTAGATATAACCCGTGAATTAGGAAGAGCTATTTACACCGCTTCTGAAGTTTATGACTGGTGTTATAAATTGATGACTCCAACTCAGAAAAACCGCATCTATAAAAGTTTACTACGCTTAGCTGATGACATGGAAATAGGTTGGCCTCCATTTTTAGAACCTGTTGTTTATGGACATGGTAATGAAGCTCAGGTTTGTAGAGATTTATTATCTATGAGTATAGCCATCTATGACGAAGATCCTACACCTTATAAATATACATCCTATGCTATATTAGAACAACTTGTGCCCATGCGCAAATTTCAATATCAATCTGGTAGACATAATCAGGGCGTAAATTACGGCGCCTACCGGTTAGGATGGGATTTACATGCGGCTACTTTATTTGCCAGGATGACAGGCAAAGAAGTTTTCGACAGCAATATCAAAAATTTGGATAATCAGTGGTTGTATATGCGTTTGCCTAACGGCCAAATGCTGAGAGATGGCGATGGCTTTAATATTCCGAAAAAAGGACAACCTTACTATTGGGGTCCACCCCTACCATTGTTGTTAGCTTATTCATATTCAAAAAATCCAACAATCAAGTATGATTTTCAACGCGTAGGCGGATCGTCTGTAAATCCGGTACTTTTTCTATTACTAAATGATCCGAACATTAAAGCTTCAGCGAATAGAGATTACCTGGCTTTAACAAAAGATTTCGGTCCTATTTTAGGTTCTATGGTAGCCAGAACAGGTTGGAACTTTGGCGAAAACAGTGATGATGTTGTGGTTGAAATTAAAGGAGGAGGATACCAATTCGCGAATCATCAGCATAGCGATGCAGGTGCTATCCAAATATATTATAGAGGTTTTCAACTGGGAGATATTGGGCTTTATAAGTTCTACGGAACGCCTTATGATCTAAACTTTAATAAAAGCTCATTGGCACATAGTATGATGTTGACGCTAGACCCTAATGAAAAATTTGCCTCGTCAACTGTGAACAGTGGTGGTTCTCGCTCTGTAAGGGTAAATCCCGAAACTCCGGACCAGGTGCTTAATGATTCTTTGTTTTATTATGGCAAAGTTATTTCTTCAGATTTCGGCCCATCAAATCTGAAACCTTTTTACAGTTATTTTGCAGTAGATTTAAAAGGTGCCTACTCAAAAAAAATTGAAAGATACGACAGGAGACTTTGTTTTGTTAATATGGACAGGAGCGATATTCCTGCCGTTGTGATATTAAGTGATGATATAACCAGCACTAATCCTGACTTTAAAAAATATTGGCAAATTAATAGCTTAAGTAAACCTGAAGTAAAAGATAAACAATTAATATTACAAGTCAGAGATGGCGAAAAAGTGGGAAAAACCTATGTTAATATGTTACTTCCTGCACCTCAGGAACAAACCATAAAAGTTCTGTCTGGTGATGAAGCTATGTCTGCGTTTGGTGTTAAATTCGACTCTCCGGACTTAAATATGCCAGAATCGCATGCTTCCAGAACGATGATTACTCCGACTAAAGCTAACAAAACTGACCGGTTTTTAACTGTCTTTCAACTGGTGGATGGCGAAACAAAACCCCTGGATGTAACACATCTTAATAGCGAACTTAGTGATGTACTCGTGTTTGACAATCGCGTTGTATCTATGCCTAAAGGCAATATGCTTATTAATAAAGCGTTTGAAATAAGCATACCTAAAGGCAAAACAACCTATCAAATAGTATTAAATGGTTTGGCAGACGGCAATTGGTATGTAAAGGGTTCATCGACCAGGAAAAACTTTAATGTAGAGGTACTACCAGGAAAAAACACCGTATTTTTTACTGCAAAAGCTGGTAATTATAAAATAAGTCCCGACACTGATAATCGGTTTCCATTCCAAAAACCAGACAGAAATATAATGCCCAAATAATACTAAAAGCATATCTCGATTAGTATCCATATTATTTTTTGTACTACAGAATATTCTTGTGATGTTAGATTTAACATCACAAGAATATTCTACATCATAAAGATTAATACAACGACAAAACATTTCATTCTTTAGCCATTTTTAATGAAACATGATCAAAAAGACCTTCAGTGGGGTGTAAAGTTGAAGGCAATGAAATTATTATTTTTTAGTCTGCTTACTTTATTTACATGCATTACTTGTAAAAATAAAATTGACTTCCCCATAATTGCAAACATTCAGTTAGATAAAACAATTCTTGCTGTTAGTGTAATTGCAGATAGTTTAGAGGTACCTTGGGATATGAAATTCATAAATAATCATGAAATCTTATACACAGAAATTGCAGGAAAAATTAGCAGGTTGAATGTTTTGACCGGTGAAAAAAAACTTCTTTATACTGTAAACGATGTATATCAAAAAAGAACGTTAGGTTTACTGGGAATGGCTGTTTCGCCGAATTTAAAAAATAATCCTTTTGTGTTTATCAGCTATACTATAAAAAACAATAAGGAAGAGATCTTCTCTAGGTTAGTACGACTTACCATAGATGGCGATACGCTATTAAACCCAAAGACTTTACATACTATCCCAGGAAATACAGGCCATAACGGAGCCAGGATTGCTTTTGACAAAGACGGTAAGCTATTATGGGCAACCGGAGATGCACATAGCCAAACTTCTGCTCAGGATAGCTCTTCTCTGAATGGAAAAATCTTAAGAATGAATATAGATGGATCTGTACCTGAAGATAATCCCATTTCCGGAAGCCTTGTTTACGCCTGGGGATTTAGAAATATGCAGGGTCTAACTGTTTCTGATTCCGGAACCATTTATACATCTGAACATGGAGATGCCATAGAAGACGAGATTAACCGAATTATGCCACTTAGAAACTATGGTTGGCCACAAATCGAAGGGCTACATGATACTCCGGCTGAACTTGAAATAGCTGAAAAGCTTGGACGTACGGAACCTATTAAATCCTGGACGCCTGTAATCGCTCCGGCAGGGCTAAAATTTTACAATTCTAAAGCTATACCTGAATGGAGGAATTCCCTATTGTTGGCGACGCTTAAAAGCCAAAGTTTAAGAGTTTTAAGATTAAGCGAGGATGGAAAAAATATAAATGAAGAACATATTTATCTGGAAAAGCATTTTGGCAGATTACGGGCTGTAGCTGTAGCGCCAGATGGAGCTATTTATCTGGCCACCAGTAATCGCGACTGGAACCCCCAACCCGGATTTCCGAAAGCCAGTGATGATAGAATTTTAAAGCTATATCCGGTTAACAAGGCAATATCAAAACCTTTAAATGGCACTAAAACTACTCATACGAAACTTAACGTAACAGATGGAAAAAGCTTGTACAACTCGTATTGTGCATCTTGTCATAAAGATAGTGGTTTGGGCGTTACAGATATCTTCCCTCCTCTCGCCGGTTCAGAATACGTTACCGGTGAACCCAATAAATTAATTAAAGTTGTTTTAAATGGTTTATCAGGAGAGGTTACAGTAAAAGGCAAAAAGTACGATCAGCAAATGCCATCTTTCAATTTCCTGAAAGATGAAGAAATCGCAAAAATACTAACCTATATTAGAAGTAACTTCGGAAATACAGCTTCCAAAATAAGTACTATGGACATCAGTAAACAAAGGAAATAAATATTAAAAGAAGAACCCGAACATGATTACCAAAGTTTTAATCTTGATGTCTACAAGGTCATGATTACATCTAACTTTGATTGGACGAGTCTAATTTTTTAATTTGACCTGCCACTTTTCACTCCATTTTATCGTGGGTGAAATAACCGTCAGTTAGCTGCGTAAGCATACGGCATTTTAATATTTAAAGCGGTAATCATCTTCAAGTATAGCTGTTTATTAACCGAACTTAATATTCTCTGTCATGTTTTTTAAGACTTATTTTTCATTCTTTTAAACAGTTTATAAACCTCAAACCAAAGTACCGAGACAACTGCAATCAATAATATTAATCCTAACTCGAATAAACTCAACTGGCTTACTTGAAAGAAGCCAGCCAAAGGAGTATAAAGTATGGCAAAAAGTAAAACCAATGTTAAACCAATAACCACAGGGAATAGCAGGTTTCTGTTCTTGAAGCTATCAAATATGCTGTAGAAAAAGGAACGGTTAGCCAGGCTCAGTAATATATTTGAAATAATCAGAGTAGTAAAGACCATGGCTCGTGTTTTTTCTTCGCTACCTCCATTTTGAACAGCCCACTGATAAGCGAACAATACACCTGCTGTGATAACCAATCCCTGTATAATGCTGATAATTAATTCCCGCAGATTCAAAAAAGTATCCGTCATTGTTCGAGGGGGCTGTTGCATCGTGTTTTTCTCCATCGGTTCGTTTTCATAGACAATAGAACAGGTAGGCCCCATTACTAGTTCCAGAAAGATAACATGTACAGGTGTAAATATCTGCGGAAATACCCAACCCAAAAATAAAGGCAGAGAGACCGTAAGTATAATTGGTATATGAATAGAAATGATATACTGTATAGCTTTTTTTATATTGGTGTAGATCCTCCTACCGGCAGCAATTCCTATGACTAATTTTTCAAGATCGTCGTTTGTAATCACCAAAGATGCTGCAGCTTTTGCTATTTCCGTTCCTTTGTTGCCCATTGCTACTCCTATATGTGCCGCTTTCAAAGCCGGACCATCATTTACTCCATCACCAAGCATTGCCACTACTTCGCCTTTCTTTTTCAGTACGTTTACCACAGCAAGTTTAGCATCGGGGAACATTCTGGTGAACAATACATTTTCCTGGGCGACCTGTAAAAGCTGTTCTTCCGTATATTCCATAATTTCTTTGCCTTCTATGAATTGGCTTGTATTTATAATTCCTGCTTGTGTTGCAATACTTTTGGTAGTATCACTATTATCGCCCGTAATTACTTTAACCTTGATACCAGCATCATAAATATGCCTAAAAACGTTCTGAATACCTTTTTTCGGTGGATCATAGAATACTACCAAACCCAGAAATTCAAATTTGAATTTCTGTTGTTTTTCGGGAAAATTGTCGCCTTCAAAGTGTGATTTCGCTACGCCTAAAATCCGAAACCCCTGCCGTCCGAAATCACTAATTAACTTCCTTATTTTATCTTTATCATTTTCTGGAAGTGTAGAAACGTTGAGGATGGCCTCGGGCGCTCCCTTTGCCGCAACAATCCTTTGCTTTTCTGCATTCTCAAAAAGATGCGTCATCATGGGCGGTTTGCCTTCCAACGGATATTCATATATCATTTGAAAAGCTCTCCGCTGGTCGCTAGATTGCGTTTGTTCATATATTCTGTGAAGCGTCTTTTCCATAGGGTCAAATGGTACAGGTTCACTACTCCACATGGCATAATCAATCAGCGTAGAAAGCGTTGTATCTGTAAAATCTTTTTCTTCAAAAATCTTATCCGAATTGTAATCGTAAAGATGCTTCAGCTGCATCGTATTTTCGGTAATAGTTCCTGTTTTATCAGTACAAATAACTGTTGTACTACCTAAGGTCTCCACAATGCTGCTCCTCTTCACAATAATACCATCACGCATAAGTTTCCATGCCCCCAAGGCCATAAAGGTGGTAAATGCTACTGGAATTTCTTCAGGAAGCACAGACATTGCCAAAGTAAGCCCGTTGAGTAAACTTTCAAGGAGGTTTCGGGTATGGTAGTAGTTTACGGCACAAACCATTAGAAAAATGGCAATGCCCATAAATGCCATCGTTTTTACAAACTTGCGGATTTGAAGCTGTAAAGGCGAAACTTCTTCTTTTATTCCTGAAATAGAAATACCAATTTTGCCAAGACGGGTTTCTTTTCCTATTTTTTCTACTTCAAAAACTGCCAATCCCGATACGGTTACGGTTCCGCTGTAAACCTTATTATCTTTGCTCTCGTTGCTTTTAAATACCGATAAACTTTCTCCCGTTAAAGATGCTTCATTGACAGAAAAATCGTTGCTGTGCACAATCTTCCCATCTGCATTAATCATTTTCCCCTCTTCGGTAATGCAAAGGTCGCCGACCACAATTTCATTGGTCGGGATTTCAATAACCTTCATATCACGAATCACCTTGCTCAACGGTTCATTCAGTTTTTCTAAAGCCTCCAGGGCTTTCTTGCTACGGGTATCCTGATATAACGAAATGGCAGAAACTCCCACAATGGCCAAAAACATGAACAAAGCTTCACCATAGTCGCCTATAATTACATAAATAGCCGAAATGGTAAAAAGCAAAACCAGCATCGGCTCTTTCAGTATATTTACTAACAGTTCCAGTGAGGTACTTTTATGCGCGACATCTATCCGGTTATAACCGTATTTCTTTTTTGAAGCAGCTACTTCGCTATCGTTAAGACCTTTCAGATGATTTGGTATATTGTAAGGCATAAATAATTCAGTATAAATATTTTAAAAATAACATATTCCTGCTTACATCTGTTTTTTTGATAATTTTATCGTATTAAAATTCCGGCAAAATGAATTTCTTCAATGCAAAAACTGTTTGGTTAAACAAAGAATTTATCCCGTTTAAATTTTGTGTTACAAGTATCCCTTTATTACAAAACTGCCGGGCATAGACAGCCAAGTTTATTTCTTTAAATTTTTTTTTATTAGTTCTACCATTTCGTCAAAATTTGTTTCCAATGTCATATGTCCACCTTCTAGAATGTATGTTTCAGCTTCAGGCAAGTCTCTTTTATAGCAATATGCTTCTGACACATCAAAGTAAGGGTCATATTTCCCCCAAATAATGAGCGCAGGTGGTTGATATTTCCAAAAATATTCTTGAAAAACAGGAAACATTTCGAAGTTTGTCGGATATGTACAGTTTAGTTTGTATTGCATATTGAGGTTCTTTGGACGGCTCAATCTTTCCCAATCTAAAATCCAACTTTCGGGGCTAATATTTTTATGAAGTTTTTTGGGCACACCCGCAAAGTATTGTTCTTTTGTAGCTGCTTTACTTAAAAAGGCATATACTTTTTTCTTCTTTTCTTTCGTAGGATTTTTCCAGTATTCTTTGGTTTCGTCCCAATTTGGTCCGTGTCCTTCCATGTAATTATTACCATTTTGAACAATTATGGTGTCAATTTTATGAGGATTTTTCAGGCAAATTCGCATACCAATGTAACTTCCATAGTCGCGAAGGTATACGGAAAACGATTTTAACTTAATTGTTTGTGTAAACTTGTCAATACAATTCGCAATGTTCTCAAAAGAATAATCAAACTCCTTTATTGAGGGAAAATCGCTGAACCCAAAGCCCGGATAATCTGGTGCAATAAGATGAAACTTGTCGGCAAGTTCAACCATTAGGTTTTTGAACATTATTGAAGAGGTAGGAAATCCGTGCAACAGGAGAATAGTCGGATTTTTTCTATCCCCTGCTTCCCTGTAAAAAATCTTAACTCCGTCTACTTTCACTGTCTTATGAATTATCTGTCTGTTCATTGGTTTTTCGATTTGGTAGAACGATACTTTTGGTTGCTTACAAATTATATATACCATAAAGTTACACAAAGGCATCCCAAAATAGCGAAATAGGCCCTACTAAATCAATTATATCGCCCTTAATAATTAATTCGTAGCTGGAGTTATTCCAATTACAACTGAGAAGATCATCATCGACTTTGGTTTTAATTGCCAGGAGATTTAACATGGTATGCTTCGAAGTGAGAATGTTTGAACTGTCTTAAAAAACGAAGGATCACAAGCTGTCACAAATGAAGGTGATTTATTATATAAATAATTAGATTGTTTTTTTAACTTCATCAAATTATAAATTGAACTTCTAGTATATGACCGATAATCACATTAATTATATAGAATTTAAAGCACATGATCTAATAGCAATAAAAGAGTTTTATGCTACAGCTTTTAATTGGATTTTTACTGATTACGGACCAAATTATATAGCCTTTTCTGGAAGTGGTCTGGATGGAGGCTTTGAGAAAACCGAAACACAAATAATTAATGGAGCCCTTACTGTACTTTATCACAGTGATTTGAATACCGCAAAAAAACGAGTGATCCAGGCTAAGGGACAAATTACAAAAGATATATTCTCATTTCCCGGGGGTCATCGCTTCCATTTTACGGATCCGTCAGGAAATGAACTTGCTGTATGGTCAGATAAGTAAATTCCTCTAAAGACATCTAACTTGTATACATGACTGTCTCAAAAAAACGAAGAAAACCAAAACTCATTGACTGGCCGTAAAAACTAATAGGCATATTTACTGTTGGGCAATTTGTAATTAGTATATCGGGACTATTCCGATCTTCTAAAATTTCTTTTACATTAGAATATATACTACATACATATGAAACCGTCTCTTAAATTTTTCGCATTAGCTCTATTCCTATTAGTTTCAGCCTGCTCTTTGTATTCTCCAACATATTTTGGTGATACCTATTCTCCCACCAGCACGGTTCAGTCCTATTATTCATTGAAGGATATTAAGCAACCCTACAAGGTTATTGGACATATGACGGCCCTAACTTCAGCTACTGAATCTGGACAAGCTACAACGAGGCAACAAGTAATAGAAAAAGCGAAAAAAATAGGTGCTGATGGAGTTGTATTCTCGGAGATTAACATACAGAGAAACCAACATACAACTGATGACTTTACTATTAAAGTTGAGGTAATCAAATTCAAGTAACTAAAAAAGACTTGCTACTTGCAAAGGGTATCATGGTACACAAATTTTTGAATAGCTATTAATGTTATTTTAACATGGTCTTTCGTATCTTGATACAAGATGCTCCAAAGCTATTATATGAAAAAAATAAAATTAATGTTGACCAACCCTTGTACACAGCAATGGAGTGAAATAGAACGAACAGATGGAATGCACTATTGTGAGCTTTCTGAAAAAAATATTGTAGATCTTATCTTATTTCAATGGAAATCTATCTCTATTATTATTTAATACTGTGTCACAATTCTATAACACCCAGGTTAGTAATTCGAGGTACAAAAAAGGTATAAATTGAATCAAAAAACATCAAAACAAACGCAATTAAATATAAAATCAAAATCAACAAAAAAAGCCCTAAAAGGGCTTTAAATACTATTTATATAGATTTGTTTTGATTTATTTTGACATCCTATTTTCCGATACAAAACTTACTAAATATATTATCCAGCAAATCATCCGTAGTCACTTCTCCGGTAATCTCACCTAAATGATATAAGGATTGCCTGATATCCATCGCCAGAAAATCCGAAGCGACCGGATTATCTATACCATACAAAACCCTTATTAAAGCTTCGCTTGTTTTTTGCAATGCTTCTACGTGTCGGATATTGCTCACCATTACATCTTCAGAATTTAGATTAGCCAGATTCACAATCTCCAATAGCTTATTCTGCAGTTCTTCTATACCTGAATTGTTCTTTGCAGATATGAATAATGGCTCCAACTTACCGTAAGCTCCAAGCTGTTCAGTATCCAGTAAATCCTTTTTATTTACAACCAGCAGATACGGTATATTGTACGCTTTTACTTCGGCTAATTGTTGCTTTACCGCATCAATATCATCCTGTATCGGGTCTGCAAGATAAACCAGTAATCTTGCTTGTTTGATTTTTGCTAAAGTACGCTCAACTCCCTTCGCTTCTATTACATCTTCTGTTTCACGAATACCAGCCGTATCTATAAATCGAAAAATGACACCTTTAATGTTGATTTCGTCTTCTATGGTATCGCGGGTTGTTCCGGCAATGTCAGAAACAATGGCTCTTTCCTCGTTTAGTAACACATTCAGGAGTGTAGATTTACCGACATTAGGTTTACCTGCGATAACCACGGGCACACCATTTTTCAGAACATTTCCCTGATCAAAAGACATAATCAGTTTATCCAAAACCTTTTGAATATCCAGAATTAACTGCTTTAACTGATCTCTGTTAGCAAATTCAACATCTTCCTCAGAGAAATCCAGTTCAAGTTCAATCATGGAAGCAAAATGAATCAATTGATCGCGCAGGTTTTTCAGCTCGTTGGAAAAACCACCACGCATCTGTTTCATTGCCAATTGGTGAGAAGTTTCTGAGCTGGATGCTATTAAATCGGCTACTGCTTCTGCCTGAGAAAGATCTAAACCACCATTCAGAAATGCTCTTAAAGTAAATTCTCCCGGCTTAGCTCCCCTGGCTCCATTTTTAATCATCAACTTGATGATACTTTCAATAATGTAAGACGAACCGTGACAGCTGATCTCTACAATGTTCTCTTTAGTGTATGATTTTGGTGCGATAAATAAAGTCACCAAAACTTCGTCTACAATCAGATCTCCTTCGCGGATAGTTCCGAAGTGTACAGTATGCGAATCCTGCTCTTCCAGATTTTTCCCCCTGAAAACCTTGTTGGTTATCTTAATAGCATCTGGTCCCGATAATCTGATGACTCCTATTGCTCCTGCACCTACCGGAGTAGCTAGCGCTACAATTGTATCTTCTGCGTGTATAGACATGGCACAAAGATAATTGATTTTTACTCAGCTTTCTCAACGATATCTTTGATAGAACCCTCTAATTCATTAATGCTCCGCTTTAGCATATCGTATATAGAAGCATTATGATCGCTCAGTTTTTGATACTCAAAAAGATCTATTAATCCCAATATATTGGCAACCGGTCTCCTAACCTGATGAGACTGCATCAGAGCAATTTCCTCCAGCTCTTCTTTTCGTCTGAGAAGTTCGAATTCCTGCTGTTTTCTTTTAGTAATATCTATACGGATAGAATAATAATTCTGTATCTTATGGCTTTCATCCATTTCTGGAATAATAAAAGTGTCTACCCAATAAATAGATCCATCCTTTGCTTTGTTTCTAATTTCTCCACGCCATAGCTCTCCCGAAGAAATTGTTTCCCACAACTCTTTAAAAAAAGATGTTGGATGATAACCGGAATTAACAATCTGATGACTCGAGCCAATAAGCTCCTCTTTACTATATTTTGATATTTCACAGAATTTATCATTCGCATAAACTATCTTTCCCTGCCTGTCTGTTATTGCAACAATACTCAACTTATCTAAGAGACTATAATAAAATTCAGAGCTTATCATCAATAATAATTTACATATCCTTTGGTTAAAAAAAATAATTGCAAATTTAACCTATTCATCTAAATGCAATATGATCTGAGTCGCTTTTATAATTGATATTGAGTAACTTTTTTAATACTGAATCTGCAATAAAAAAGCCGTTGCGAGTATAAACTCCGGTGTATCAGAGTTTTTATATACTCGCAACAGCTTTATATGGTTTAATTGGTAAATTACTAATTCAGTGCAGGCAGATAGGAATAGTTCTTGGCATAATCCATCATCTGCTCAAAGAACGATGTCGGATAGGTAACCTGCACATCTACGATTTCCTCATTTTTAAATACAGGAACTAGCCTGGGCTGTATAAAGCCTTTGTAAGGTTTCACATTAAGTTTAGCGAACCTTTCCAATACTTCTTTTAATAAAGACTGATCTACTTTTACACCATAATTCTCTACCAGATTTTTCCCTGCCTGATAATCGCCTTCCGATTTTATTCTTTGTATTTCCCGTAACAAATCGCCAAAAAGAACCCTCAGTTTTTGATAGTCGTTAATTTTAGTGTAAGTTTTTCCGTTTTGCTTAACAAACTCAATTACATTATCTTTCTTTCCCTTTTCATAAACCCACATGGCATTAAGTTGCCTGTTACGCATATGTGCCTCTTCCAGATTATGTCCGGGTTTAATACGCGTAAGCTGGGAAATGAGCCCATTCATAATATAGCTATCGTATTCGGCCTTCCCTACTTCTAAACTCGGCATCACACCAATATCAACCAGTTTTTGATCCATAACATAATATAATGCAACCAAATCTGCTCTGGCTTCCTCTAAGGTAGAAGCATAGGTTTTTAAAGTTTTATCAGGAGTTTCTACTCCGGGATTAATCTGTCCTGAAGCATGACCGATACATTCATGCATATCGGTATGTAAATCGGAAGATAAGTTTCCGTACGCTCTGATTCGTTTTTTCACATCATCACCAAAAGCAAACTCATCAAGCATACCACTGGTATTACTCATCACATTATATGAGTGCACAATATTGCTTAATGAGACAGATTTTGACCCATAGTCCCTCCTAATCCAATCGGCATTGGGCAAATTAATCCCTATTGGAGTCGAAGGACTGGCATCGCCTGATTCCTGAATAACTGTAATTACCCTGGCCGTAATTCCTTTTACACTCTTTTTCTTATGAGACGGAATTAAAGGGGAATTGTCTTCAAACCATTGTGCCTGATCTGATATGAGCTTAATACGTTTGGTAGCTTCTTCGTCTTTCATAGAAACCACACTTTCAAAAGTTCCTTTTTTACCAATAGCATCATTATAAACTTCTATAAAGCCATTAATCACATCTAAATGCGATGCCGTATCTGCTACCCATGCAATACTGTAATCATCAAAATCTTTCAGATTTCCGGTTTGGTAGTAATGTATCAATTTCTTCAAAGCCAGACGCTGTTGATCATTTTCTGCCACTTCAACAGCCTTTTTCAGCCAATAGACAACTTTCTCTAAAGCAGCACTGTACATGCCTCCGATTTTCCAGACTTTCTCTGTTACCTGTCCATTTTCTTTTATCACTTTGGAGTTCAGTCCCCAGGAAGGAGCATTTCCTCTTGTATCAAATTTTGCATAAAAAGCCTCTACTTCGTTCTGTGTTACACCTTCGTAAAAATTGTTAGAAGAAGCGGCTACATTGTCTTTGCCTTCTGTAAGGTCTACCAGTTTGGGCTGGAAATTGACATCAAAAACATAAGGCTTTATACGTTCTAAAAAAGCAGGCTGTGTTTCATTTGACAAATAAGGAAATCCTGACGAGTTGGAGCCCTTTACTAATTCGGAGAAATATTCGAATGAACAAGCCGGAATAAATTTCTCGTTACCATAATGATGATGATTCCCATTACTGAACCAGAAACGCCCGCAATATTCTTTAAACTGTTCCCACGCTTTGGTATTTTTATCACCATTATAGGTAGCGTAAATGTTTTCCAGCGTTTTTCTGATGGTCAGGTTATATTTACCTCTCTGATCATAAGTTATATCTCTACCACATAATGCGGCTTCCGACAAATAATAAGCAAGTTTTTTTTGCTGTAGAGTGAGCTTATCAAAGCCCGGTACCTGATAGCGCAAAACCTGTAAATCTGCAAAAGATTCTGCTTCTACATTAAAAGCGCTATCCGCACTTTTCGAACTGCCATTTCCCTCTTTAGACTGCTGATTGCAGGCGCTTACTGCTAAAACTAAGGACGATGCAATCAAAAAACTGGAATATTTCATATTAATTTGGATATATATGATAATTAAAACTCTTTACTAACAATTCAAACTGGAATAAGTTGAGATTTTTTCCTAATGTAGCAATTATAGATATCGCTTTATTCCCGTCGGAATAAATCTGCAACTTATTGGATAAAAAAGTTCTTGATATTGTTAACTGTAACCGTAAAAATAATAAAAATTGTAACTACGCTTAGCCAGGTAAACTGTCTACTTTTACAAGATATATGAATACTCAAACAGCTTCACATAAACGAAGCACCAGTATAACTAATGGGTGGGTCAATGGCTTCATTGGCGTATTAATTTTCAGTGGTTCGCTTCCCGCAACAAGAGCCGCAGTTTTGGATTTTGACCCTGTATTTTTAACTGTAGCAAGAGCCTCAATTGCTGGCTTACTTGCAGTGCTGGTTTTACTGATTGCTAAAGAAAAACGTCCGGAAAAAAATCAGCTTTTACCTTTAGCAACTGTTGCAATAGGTGTGGTTGCTGGTTTTCCCTTACTTTCTGCACTGGCTTTGCAATACATTACATCTGCCCACTCGCTGGTTTTTTTAGGCCTATTACCGCTTGTTACAGCTTCTTTTGGCGTACTAAGGGGAGGCGAGCGCCCTCAACCCATATTTTGGCTGTTCTCAATCATAGGTAGTCTCCTCGTTATCGGATATGCAGTTTCGCAAGGTCTCAAAGCTTCGCCAATCGGCGACCTGTTCATGCTGGGTGCTGTTATACTATGCGGATTTGGTTATGCGGAAGGTGCAAAACTTTCAAAAACATTGGGTGGCTGGCAGGTAATATCCTGGTCTTTGGTATTATCATTACCGCTTGTATTACCTTTGCTGTTTATTTTATTTCCACCTTCGTTTTCAGAAATTAGTGCTCCGGCATGGATTGGACTTGCTTATGTATCATTATTCAGTATGTTTATTGGGTTTATTTTCTGGTACCGCGGTCTCGCACAAGGAGGTATAGCTGCTGTAGGGCAATTACAATTGCTACAACCCTTTTTTGGTTTAGCTTTAGCTTACGCTTTGCTTCATGAAGAAATAACTGCAGGCATGCTGAGCATAACCCTGGGTGTTATCTTTTGTGTTGCCGGGGCAAAAAAATATGCCAGTTAAAGCCTGATTGAGTTAAAGTGTGTATTGCTTCAATTAACAAACAATTTTTGGAACCCTTTGCTGGCTGCTGTTTTGATATTTCCTGAAGTATCTTTATAAATAATATAAATTTCTATGTCCTTATTTTTCTCGGTATAGGCCAATGCTTCCTTTGCGGTCATAGCGATAATGATATTATCATAACCATCTGCAAGCATGGCATTTTTAGCCACAATGGTAGCGCTGATAATTTCCCCTACATAAGGATATCCCGTCCTGGGATTAATATGATGCGATAATTTCTGGTGATTACTTTCTATAAACTTCCGGTAATTACCGGCTGTTGTAATAGCCCCCTGTTTTAATTCTACTATAGCATTTAAATGTCGTTCTATAGAATTAGGTCCTTCTGGCTGCTCTACCCCTACTTTAAAATTGCTTCCGTCTGGCTTGGGTCCTTTCACACGTAATTCTCCGCCAACTTCTATAAGGTATTGTTTTATTCCCTTTGCAGCAAGAAAATCAGCAATAACATCTACAGAATAGCCTTGTGCAATGCCGTTAACATCAAGGGTAACGCCTTTGGCTTTCTTATAAAGCTTATTTCCCGTCAAACCTATTTTATCTGAGCCCACATATTGCAATACACTATCTACTTCATGTTTCTGCGGGGCCTTTACTACTTTTTTTGTTCCAAATCCCCATATTTTTGCCAAGGGAGCAATGGTAATATCGAATATGCCATTACTTATCTTATTCAGTCGTAAAGATTCCTGAATTACATTTTTAAAGTGTTTATCTACTACAATCTCCTGAGTATCGTATTGATTGAATTTGGAAATTAAGGAGTTAGGAATATAAATAGACATAGACAAATCTATTGCTCTAAGCAAGCTGTCTACTTCTAGCTTTGTTACAGGCTGACCTTCTGCATAATAAATTACAGAATAGGTAGTCCCCTGCGCATAACCATTAAACTGTACTTTCTTAGGTTCGGCTTTTTTAAAAGAAAGTAATCCTAACAATAAAATGCAATATAAATACAAAAGGACCTTCATGAAACTGATTATATATACGTGTAATAGCGATTATGCTATACAATTATAGCAATTAATTAACCGGACTTACAATTTAAAAATTGTAAGTCCGGCGGTTAATGCATAATACAGCTGTAAACATCAAAAATTCCAGATGAGATTTACAAATACGTTTCGGCCCATTCTGGGCAGTCTGTTCCAATCGGCAAATGTGGTATAGTTTTTATCTAAAAGATTTTCCACACCGGCTTTTAGTGTAATGGTTCTTGCCCCTATTTTAAAATGATTGGATGCGGACAGATTAAAAACAGTATATGCCGGTAATTCCATTTCACCAAATTCCGGATTGAACCTGTTCTGTTTGCCAGCACCTTCAACCGAAGCATCGGCAGAGAACGTTTTAACTGAATAAGTAATACCAGACCCATACGTAAAAGGTTGCATTAATGGTAAATACTTCACCTGCTCGCCTGACCCTCTGCGATATCCTAATCTGCTTGTCCATAATAACCCTTTTCTTATTTGGTAGCTTACATCTATCGAACTGTTGAAAATATTTGCGTATTTCAGCTGTTCATAGATTTTGACTCCCGATGCTCCTATTGTCATTACACTTAACCCGCTTTTGGGCCTTCCAATAATATAATCTATAATGCGAAAGTATGAACCAGACAACTTAGCGGAGAAACGCGATTGAAGGTAAGAAATACTGCCATTGAAACTGGTCGATTTCTCGTTCTTCATCTCCGGATTACCAATATAATCGAACCGGTCAAAACTATTAAACAGGTAAAATCCATAACCTTCCGAAACGCTTGGAGCTCGCTCTCCATAAGCTGCCCCAAGATGATACTGCCAGTTTTCATTTTCGTACTGAAAAGCCGTAGAAAATCTTTTTAACAATCTGGTCTTGTTTTCCGGCATATCCGGATAAAATATCCTCAGGCTTTCTAATCCAAATTGATTACTAACTACGTTATCTTGCACACCTAAACCTGCACTGAATATCGCCTTCCATTTTTTGGAAAATGTGTAAACGTCTTCGGCAAATAAATCACCATAATAGGTATGTATACCAGGCCATGTAAGCATAAACATATCTTTCTCACCAGGAGTGTTTGAAAACATAGTCATTTCTGCCAGTGATTCATTAAAATGCCCACTCAGGTTGGCCTTCCAGTTATGTTTCTTTACAGTTCCCTGCATCAGCGAATAAAATCCGGCTGTTTTACTCCAACCGGGCATATCCATCCGTATAGGCACAATCGGGCGCTTGGTGTCGTCCATCACATGCGTTACATCATTGTAATAAAGTTTGGTTTGCCATTGCTGTATAGTTGGCGATATGTGATGACGGGTATAAGCTACCGATCCAATAAAGGCTTTAGCCAACGAAACATCCATTGTCAATGCCGGATAGCCTACGTTTGTTGCCTTGTCATAAATCAGTGAAGCTTCTACTTGCTGGTGCTCATCAATTTTATATCCCGCAATTGCAGATACATTGTATTTGGTAAACTGCGAATATAAAATCTCCTGATTGCCTCCTGCTTTATAGTTTTCAGCATCTCGCAACGTGAAATCAACATCTGCGAAGAATTTAGGAAGTGTATAAGATAAAGCTCCTCCTATAATCTTCTGCTGATTATTGGTTTCAAAGCCACTAAAAGCCATCCCTGTTAAACCCTTCTCCCCAAAAGTACTTTTTTTACGTACCAGGTCAAGACTGCCTGCTATGGTGGTCCCCCCAACGGAACCAGATTGGCCACTATGGATGTTTGCCTTGGCAAGATTAGTGATTTCTACATATGAAGTAACCGGATCCATTTTATCTGTACATGCCGCATAAATCCGCATACCGTCAATAGTAATTACACTACGCTCAGATGCCATACCATTCAAAAAGGGTTCCCATGCATAACTTCCTCTCCTGATCATATTTATGGTGCTGGCTTTTTCAAGATAGCTATCCAGGGTAGTCAATGGTTTAGCTGTTTTATCAGAAAGTTTACGTGGAGCAATAACTACCACTTCCTGTAACAATTCAGTTTTTAACGTATCTGTATGTTTCATGGCACTGTGCTGAGCCAGCGCTACTCCTCCACACATTAAATACAGCGCACAAAAAAGAGTAAATCTAAACATAATAGAGATTTTGCAGTATTAACATTTTTAAACCACAAAGAAAGCACACAAGTCCGCAAAGCCTTTGTGTATTGGAATAAGCTTTGCAAACTTGGTGATAAAACATTTAAAATTCCAGTTCGAAATAGATACTACTACCTTCGTTGGTTGGTGTAACTGCTTCGCCTTTTATTATATTTTGCGAACTATCTTCAATCTGCAAATTAATCTTCCAGTAACCCGTCATGGTTAAACTAAGCTTACCCTGATACATTTTGTCTTGTCCCTGAGTAAGATCAACATTGTTAGGTGAACTGTGATTACCCATACCAGGCATTCTTGGGTCTATTTTAATCTTATAATTATCTACCATTACAAAATTTGTCATAGATTCCATTCTGTAAAGCACCGCTTTCATATCGTTTACGGCTACACGTGGGTTAGAAGGCTCTGCCAGTGCAACCACATAACGTTTATTGTCACTACCCTGAAAAGATTCGACAACACGCTTAGGTGCTGCTGTTACCGTAATTTTATCTTTGGCAGTGTATTCTTTACCATTAATGGTATAATTCAATGCAAGCTCCCAATATTCAGTATCATTCCCTGCCATTTGAAATACAATATAGCCTGTAAAGGTTGATTGTGCATTCTCTTTTTTTGTAATTGAAGAAAACGGACAAGAATGACTCATGCTCGTCATATGCATTAGCGGTGCCCATGTAGCGGCAGCATTATTTACCAAACTGCCATTAGCATTTTTTATTTGAAAATATATTTTGTTGTAACCTGTTTGAAACTTACCATTAGAAGTATATAATTCTATTTGGTGCGCATCATTACTAATAGTGGTCACTAATTGTAAACCTTCAAGTTCATTAGAAACTACAGGATCTTTATCTTTAGAACAAGCAATAAATAAAGAAACAGCCATTACAATAAGGCTATATTTTAATATATTATTAATATTCATTTTCTGATTTTTATAATTAATCAGGCATCTTCCCGATGCCACAGTCTTTGAGCTTTGTTAGAACATGGCATAAAACCATTCTCTAGTCAATTCTTTAATTTTTTCAACTAAACTTTTCAGTATATAGAAGTATATAAAATCCTTAGTAATACACTATATACACTGAAACAGCATAAAGTTTCCCATAAGTATAAATCCAAATGGTTCTCTCTGAAACTCTAAAAAAAATTAAAAAAGCTTAGGCTTTAGGCGGGTGGAATAAAGAAAATATTGTTGTAATGCCGAGCATATGAGGAATATAGGCATTTTGGATATGAGCTACTTCAAGCTTAAAGTTAAACAATCTAACTTCTTCAAAGAAAGCTTCCTGAAAAGCATGCTTCTGCACCTCCTTTTCCTGTTGTTTTTGTTTTTCCTGGGCCTGCTGAAGTTTTTTCATCAGGTAACATTTACCATTACAATGCAGTTGAGGCTTATCTCTATTTTCACAAAGACTTTCTGCAATATAATTTCTGTTCAATTCGAAACCCGCAAATACAAACAATCTGCTAAAATTGGCAGAAAGTAATATGATAGCTAGAAACAGAATTGTTACCGATCTCATGTCGTTTGCAAAGCTACAGATTAGAAGCTAAAATCAAAACTAAAAACATAAAGTATGTAGATATTCGCAAATTAAACCGGCAATTATTTTCCACCGTATATAAATCGTCCCGACTAAAAACAAATAACATTTAAGGCATTATTTGTTGATGGCCTGTCAGATTAATGGCATTTGTACAATAAATTCCTTTACAAGAGAAATAATTGTAAATTTGAGCCTCTCTGAATTCTAAAATGTCACGCAATTAAGTGTGAACATATATTTTATGATAAAATCCTTTTAAACATCTCAAATAAAATGAAGATTAGAATTTCACCACTGGTTATATTATTAGGTTTTGTTGCTATTTTAAGTTCTTGTGAAAATGAAAAGGCAGCACAGGAAAAATTACAAAAAGAAGTTCTGGATGCTCATGACGTTGTTATGGCCCGAATGGACGAACTTAACGAAGACCAGCTACAGCTTGACCAGTTAAGAAACAATTTTAAAAATTTAAACAACGTAGATACTGCCTCTTTAGGCTTAAGTATAGACAGTGCAAAAAGCGAACTAAGTAAAGCTGATGAAGCTATGATGGAATGGATGCACAATTTCAATCCTGACTATACAGGGATGTCTCATCAGCAGGTTATAGATTATTTAGGTCAGCAACGCAAAGGTATCGATTCTGTAAAAGTATTATTTGATCAATCTTTGTCCAGAAGCAAAGAAATTATCCAGAAACATAAATAACATGAAGAACTATTTTTTTAAGCTGGCAGCCTTAAGTTTGTTTACTTATATCGGATCGGGTTGTTCGGGAGACAAAAAGAGCGATAAGTTACCTTATTTGGGACATCGCGAGGCTATTGAAAAAAATGTAGATGGAAATACAGTAGTTGATTCTGTTTATCAGACGATACCTGCTTTCTCTCTGTTGGATCAGGACAGTACAGTTATTGACAACCACAAGATGAGCGATAAAATTTACATTGCAGATTTTTTCTTCACTTCCTGTCCATCTATTTGTCCTGTTATGAAAAAACAGATGCTGCGTATTTATGAGAAATATAAGAATGAACCGCAACTAGAGTTTATTTCGCATACGATAGACCCGAAGAGAGATACTATACCTGTACTAAAAAAATATCAGGAAAAACTAGCTGTAGACGGCAATAAATGGCATTTTGTTTATGGAGATCGTGAAACGGTATATCAACTGGCAAGAAACGGTTATATGAATATCGCAGAGGAAGATGCCAAAGCTCCGGGCGGTATTATGCATTCCGGCTATTTTATTTTAGTAGATAAACAAGGTCATATCAGGGGTGCATACAATGGTACCGATGAAACTGAAGTAGATAAACTAATAGCAGACATTCCAACACTTTTAAAGGAGTATCAACAATAACCACTATGAGAAAGCATATTTTGTGGATTTTATTCCTGGGAGTGATTACGCTATCGTTCATATCATCATGCAGCGAACAGGAGATCAAATACCAGCGATATTATTCCGACGGCTTAACATTGTATAAAGATCATTGTCAGAGCTGTCATATGGCAGACGGAACGGGATTGAGAGGAGTTATTCCACCTCTAAGCGATACTACATTTTTAAAACGAAACAGAGACAAACTCGCCTGCATCGTAAAATACGGGTTAGATGACACCATTGTTGTTAATGGTGAAACTTATCAAACTCCAATGCCCGCCGAGAGTCATCTGGCAGCAATAGATATCGCCAAGATACTTACCTACATTACCAACACCTTTGGAAATGAACAGGGCATCTACGATGTAACAGAAGTAGAAGCTGCATTAAATAAGAATTGCGAATAAAATCGTAAATTTGTAATGCAAATGGCTCTATCGCTGTTTCGATTTATCGGAAGAGAGGAAAGTCCGGGCAACACAGGGCAGCTTGCTTCCTAACGGGAAGGCATCTTGTAATAAAGATGACAGAAAGTGCTACAGAAAATAAACTACCCCGGCTAACCGGGGAAAAGGTGAAAACGTGAGGTAAGAGCTCACGACTTTGTATGGCGACATACATCGTGGTAAACCTCAGGCGTTGAAAGACCAAATAAATCCCGAGTGACAGGGCGGCCCGCTCTGCTGTTTTCTCAGAAAACTATCGGGAAGGGTAGGTCGTTAGATCATAACAGCAATGTTATGGCAAGATAAATGATAGAGGAATCCTGTAGAAATACAGGATTACAGAACCCGGCTTATAAATTTGCATTTATTACGTGTTTTGAGGTCCTGCATTTTCTGCAGGACTTTTTTTTTATTTATAAAATGTATACTTTAGTATACAGTTCATAGCAAAAACTGAATGAACCAATCTTTATGGCAAAAATTTTAATTATTGATGATGAAAGAGCTATCAGAAGTACATTACGTGACATCCTTGAATATGAAAATTTTGAGGTAGAAGACGTAGACAACGGTATAGACGGGCTTGAACTTATCAAAAAGAAAAACTTCGATCTTGTCCTGTGCGACATCAAAATGAACAAGATGGACGGTATGGAAGTGCTTACAAAAGGGCTTTCTCTTAAGCCGGACCTTCCTTTCATCATGATATCCGGACATGGAACAGTAGAAACTGCTATCGAAGCTTCCAAAAAAGGCGCTTTTGACTTTATTTCCAAACCACCAGATTTAAACAGATTGCTGATTACAGTCCGTAACGCCCTTGACAGAGGTTCTTTAGTTACAGAAACAAAAGCTCTAAAACAGAAAGTCAGCAAAACTAAAACAAGAGAGATCTTAGGTGAATCTCCCGCAATCCAGAAAATAAAAGAGACCATAGACCGGGTTGCTCCTACCGATGCCCGCGTATTGGTTACTGGTGCAAACGGTAGTGGTAAAGAGCTTGTGGCCAGATGGCTCCATGAGAAATCTAACCGTGCTACGGGTCCTTTAGTAGAAGTTAACTGTGCGGCTATTCCTTCCGAATTAATAGAGTCAGAATTATTTGGACATGAAAAGGGCTCTTTTACTTCTGCTGTAAAACAAAGAATAGGAAAGTTTGAGCAAGCTAACGGTGGCACTTTATTCCTCGACGAAATTGGCGACATGAGCCTTTCTGCACAGGCTAAAGTACTAAGAGCATTACAGGAAAACAAAATAACCCGTGTGGGCGGAGAAAAGGAAATAGATGTTAATGTGAGAGTTGTTGCCGCTACTAACAAAGATCTGCTAAAAGAGATTGAGAATGGAAACTTTAGAATGGATTTATATCACCGTTTAAATGTGATCCACATTCATGTACCGCCTTTGGTAGACCGGACAAGTGACATCCCCCTCCTATCAGAAACTTTTTGTGAGGAAATCTGTGCCGACTACGGAATGCCTGTAAAACAAATATCAATAGCGGCACATGAGGCTCTTAAACTCCTGCCTTGGAGCGGTAATATCCGTGAATTAAGAAATGTTATCGAAAGGCTTATTATCCTAAGTGATAAAGTTATTACAGATGAAGATGTTAGAGTATACTCTAACCCCAACGAGAGCATTTATGAACCCGTTAAAGCATCTGTAAACAATTCTCACGGTGCTGGTGCAGGCATAGACTTCGATTCTTTTACCAGCTTTCAGGATTACAAAGACTATGCAGAGAAAGAATACATTAAGTTTAAATTGGAAAAGAACAACTGGAATGTATCTAAAACCGCAGAGGATATAGATATACAAAGAAGTCATCTATATAGTAAAATAGAGAAGTTTGGATTGAAAAGAGTAGAATAAAATTTTTGCAAATAAAAACAGGCTGTATCAAAAGTAAAAATCCGCTCATTGAAATGAGCGGATTTTTTTCGACTGTATGGCCTAACAGACTGGCTGTTGGTATGACGGGATCTTTGATACAGTCTCCTGGTTAATAAATATTATATTGGAGATGAGGCTTACCTGTAGGTATAATTAAAAACAGCGCTTTGCGGGCCTTGCGCAGACTTAAAGTTGTACTTAACTTTACCATCCTTATCAAACACATAAACTTTACCTTCGGTAGAACTGTAGCTTATAGCATCTGCAATCACAACAGACTGATCGAAATTATTAACCGTAATACCGTATAAGAGAGATAACTGGCTATTATCCTTAATAAAAGAAGTGCTTCCTAAAGTACCTGTGATTATATCAAAAGGAAAAACCCAGCTATTCCAATCCATTATTAAATAAGCCTGATTCCTGTAAACAGCTAATGGGCCAACATTATGATCATATATTTTCGTTACCGCATCTGTTGTGCTGCTTATTTTAGTCAGCGCAGGCTCACTTTCTAAATATATACCTAAAGAAGTAACTAATAAATCACCATTTTCAGCAGCAACAATTTTAGCAGGATTATCGCTTACAGATATTCTTTTGGTCTCTGTAAATGTAGTTAGATCTACTACTACCACTTTATCTTCTAAACTGTTTTCGTAAAGATAATGTGATGATCCCGCTACATAAAGCTTCCCGTTTGCAACCGCCAGCCCTTCCAATGCCTCTGCATTAATGTCTCCGTTTTTCAGTTGCAGATTTCCATCAACAGTTAAACTGGTGGTATCTATACGACTAACTACACCATCATATCTGGAAACATAAGCCTTATTTTTGTAAAAAGTGATATAACGTGGCATATAACCTCCAGTCTCTCCATTAAAAGGAATACGTTTTAACGATTTTCCTGTGGCAATATCTATTACATCAACAAAAGAAGACTTTTCACTTTGTTTCCCACTCACTACACAATACATCTTGCTACCATATTGCTTCAGATCATTTGCTGATTCGCCTAAATTAGTTCCATTAACCTGTTTATAATAATCTGTTATAGTATTGCCCGTGGTAATGTCGTAGTAAGTAATAGTACTATTGCCTCCTCCCATATTACCTTCATTTAATATATAAATTCCTTTTGTATCTGTAATTTCACCCAGAAATTGCGGTTCTGTTTTATCTTTTTTACAAGAGCTAAAAAAGATAGCACTTAAACTCAATACTGTTAATAAGGCTTTAAAAGTGTTTGTTCTCATGTATAAATTATGTTAATGTTAGCAGTTTTTAACAGGTACTTTTTCATTTCGTCTTTGCCGCAATGCCCAAAAAGCCATTTCATAAACGCTCCTTTTAAGCTTTACTTAGCACACATCCCTCCCGCAAACAGAAAACAAAAAATAAAATATCAGTACCTATCATAGCCCCAATCCCCGAAGGCTAAAAATCTGTAATGTTAAAAGGCAGGTCTTCTGACTTACTCTCCTGTTTTCTGCCTTCCCATCCAAACTTCGTAAGGACAGTGGCCAAAGATTAGAAAACAGTTTAAAGAGCTTACAGCTGCGGGACAGTTACGGATTTACACCATATTCCCTATTAATTCCGATAAAAGCCAGGCTACTAACGGAAACCTTCAACAGCGCAAAAGTACATATTTCGTTCAATTATTTAGTATTTATATTACGACTGCCATTATTACAAAGAAAAATGCATTTACTACACAAATTTCAATTGAAAATAAACAACCACAGAATCTATATTTTTTTTGATCTTTAAGCGCTGTAGTAAACTGATTAAGGGATGAAAAATATAGTGATATTAACCGGTTCGGGAATAAGTGCCGAAAGTGGAATTGCAACATTCAGAGAACAAAATGGTTTATGGGAGAACCACCGTATAGAAGATGTCGCTACTCCTGAAGCGTGGTTAAAGAATCCGGAGACAGTACTTAATTTTTACAATCAGAGGAGGCAACAGGCGCTAGCTGCAAACCCTAATTATGCCCATTTGGCACTTAAAGAACTCGAAAAAGATTTTAACGTTCAAATTATAACACAAAATGTCGATCATCTGCATGAACAGGCAGGAAGCACCAATATTATTAAATTACATGGAAGTCTATTTTCTAAATGCAGTGACAAAAACCGAGCTATTAAAGCTGAGGTTTACGATAATATGACTTTTGGAGAGAAAGCTCCTGATGGTGGCTACTGGCGACCAGATATCGTATGGTTTGGAGAAGCTGTTTCCGAAATTGAAAATGCTCTTCCCTATTTCAGGCGAGCCGATGCCTGTGTCATTATAGGCACCTCTATGCAGGTTTATCCTGCCGCTGGTCTTACACAATATTTACCCCGATATGCAGAGATCTTTATCCTGGATCTTAACAGTCCTGCGGCCAATAACTCCAGAGCTAAGGTAAATTATATTACAAAAAGAGCTACCGAAGGAGTTGATGATGTAATTAATCTTTTAAAAGACAAATTGTTATAACTTCCATTATTAAAATTCATTATCAGGTTTCTGTATTCCTTAAAAAATTCCGAAACTGCAACCTGTAAATCCTACAGATATCTTTTGAATACCGCCCGAATCTGGTGCAGATAAGATCCACCAAATAAATTAAGATGAATTAGCAAAGGATATAAATTCCAGATATCACAACGCTCCTGCCAACCACGTTTTAAAGGGAAAGTTTCTTGATAAGCGTTGTAAAAACCATCGCCAAAGCCACCGAATAGCCTAGTCATAGCAATATCGATTTCACGGTGCGCATAATATGCTGCCGGATCAATTAAGATAGGTTCCTGCAATTTATCTGTAACCGCATTACCATTCCATAAATCACCGTGTACAAGAGAAGGTTTTTCAGGCTCGTAAATCGTATTTAAAAAAGTGTAGACTTTTTCAAAATTAGAGACATCCGATGTTTGCAGCAAAGCTGAAGAAAGTGCCAGTTTAATTTGCGGATTTAGCCTGCGCTGAATAAAGAAATTCAGCCAGTCTTTATCTGGCGTATTATCCTGATGTAAGCTTCCCATATAGTTAGATGTATAAAAGCCGAAATCTTCATGTCTGTAAAGATGCATTTTAGCGAGACGAATTCCCAGGTCATGCATGGCCGAAATGGTAAATTGCTCCAGATCTATCCATTCTAAAATCAGGAAGGTACTGCCATCACTCTCTCCAAAAGCAATTACCTGAGGAGTCTTTACGGCCTGAGCAGAATGTAGAAGTCGGAGTCCTAAAGCTTCCTTTTCGAACATATCCGGGTACCGCCTGGCTTCATTTATTTTAATAAAGTAATTAGAAGTAGTGCCAGCAAGGCGGAAAGCACTGCTAATATCGCCTCCTCTGATAGACTCAAAATACTTGATTTTAAAATCATTACCTTCAGAAACCTTAACAATTTCTTCTACTTCGTTTCTAAATTTTTCGGACCACATTATTTTTTAAAATACAGTTGTAAAATCGCAATTAATTTTTTACTAAAAAATCTATCTTTGCAAATCACATGAAGCATATACGTAACTTCTGCATTATTGCACACATCGATCATGGTAAGAGTACACTTGCCGATCGTTTATTGGAATATACTAACACCATTACCCAACGCGAAGCTCAGGAGCAATTGTTGGATGATATGGATTTGGAACGCGAACGTGGTATCACTATTAAAAGTCATGCCATTCAGATGAATTATAAATATAATGGTGAAGACTATGTGCTTAACCTGATTGATACACCTGGACACGTTGACTTTTCTTACGAAGTTTCGCGATCTATTGCTGCCTGCGAAGGCGCTTTATTAATTGTAGATGCTTCTCAGGGGATTCAGGCACAAACTATATCTAATTTATATCTGGCGTTAGAACATGATTTAACCATTATTCCTATCCTTAACAAGATGGATCTTCCGGGTGCTATGCCAGAAGAAGTTAAAGACCAGATAATTGATTTGATTGGCTGTGACAGAGACGAAATTATTCCTGCGTCCGGAAAAACAGGAATGGGAGTTTACGATATTTTAAGTGCTATCATAGAACGTGTTGCTGCTCCGGTTGGAGATCCGAAGGCACCGCTTCAAGCTTTAATTTTCGATTCAGTATTCAATCCTTTCCGTGGTATCATTGCCTATTTTAAAGTTGTTAACGGTGAAATCCGTAAAAATGATAAAGTAAAATTCGTAGCCACAGCGAAAGAATATTATGCCGATGAAGTTGGCGTATTGAAACTGCAACCTTCGCCAAGAGATGTAGTTAAAACCGGTGACGTAGGCTATATTATTTCTGGTATTAAAGAAGCAAGAGAGGTTAAAGTAGGTGATACGATTACGCATACAGCCCGACCTTGCTCAGATGCTATCCAGGGTTTCGAAGAGGTTAAGCCAATGGTATTTGCCGGCATCTACCCTGTCGATACGGAAGATTTCGAAGAATTGAGGGAAGCAATGCATAAACTGCAGCTTAATGATGCTTCTATCGTTTTCGAGCCTGAGTCTTCCGCTGCTCTGGGATTTGGTTTCCGTTGTGGATTCCTTGGAATGCTGCACATGGAAATTATTCAGGAACGTTTAGAAAGAGAATTCGATATGACGGTTATCACGACCGTACCTAACGTTTCTTACAAAGCGTACACTACCAAAGGCGATGAGATTATAGTAAATAACCCTTCTGAATTACCAGATCCGTCAAAAATGGATTTTGTAGAAGAACCTTTCATTAAAGCCAATATCATTACCAAATCAGATTATGTTGGCCCTGTAATGTCCCTTTGTATTCAAAAAAGAGGAGTTATTGTCAATCAGCACTATTTAACTTCAGACCGCGTAGAATTGGTTTTCGAAATGCCTATGGGCGAAATCGTATTTGATTTTTACGACAAGCTAAAAACCATCTCCAAAGGCTATGCATCTTTCGATTACCACCAGATTGGTTACAAACAATCTGACCTGGTTAAATTAGATATCATGTTAAATGGCGAGCAGGTAGACGCACTTTCTTCACTAATTCATAGAAGTAACTCTTACGAGTTTGGCAAGAAGATTTGTGAGAAACTTCGTGAGTTAATTCCGAGACAACAGTTCGAAATTGCTATCCAGGCATCTATAGGAGCTAAAATTATCGCTCGCGAGAATGTAAGAGCATTAAGAAAAGACGTTACCGCAAAATGTTATGGTGGTGATATTTCCCGTAAACGTAAGTTATTGGAAAAACAGAAAAAAGGTAAAAAACGTATGCGCCAGGTTGGAAACGTAGAAATTCCACAGTCGGCGTTTATGGCGGTATTGAAATTGGATTAGATTTTTAGGTATCAGGTATCCAGTATAAAGTATCAAGGCTATTAGTCCGATACCCATACACCAGATACTTGATACTAAGTACTTGATACTAATAATATGAAATTACTAGACGGAAAATTAGTTTCTGAAGAGCTTAAAAAGCAGATAGCTGTAGATGCAGCTGAAATGTTGGAGAAAACGGGTAGGAAACCACATTTGGTTGCTATTTTGGTAGGTAACGACGGTGGTAGTGAAACCTATGTTGCAAGCAAAATGAGAAACTGCGAAAAAGTAGGTTTCAAATCTTCTTTAGTAAGATATGACGTAACAGTTACGGAAGCTGAGTTACTAAATAAAATTGAAGAGCTGAACAAAGACGCCGAAATAGATGGATTCATTGTGCAGTTACCGCTTCCAAAACATATCAATCCCGACGTCATTACAGAGGCTATAGATTACCGTAAAGATGTAGACGGATTCCATCCAATCAATTTAGGAAGAATGCAGCGCAATCTGCCTTGTTTTTTACCTGCTACACCTTATGGTATATTATTGATGTTAGAGTACTATGGTATTGAAACGGCTGGTAAAAACTGCGTGGTTGTGGGCAGAAGCAATATTGTGGGAAGCCCAATGAGTGTACTAATGGCCAGAAATGCTAATCCGGGCAATTGTACAGTTACTTTAACCCACAGCAGAACAGCTAATTTGGGCGAATACACTAAAAATGCTGATATACTAATTGCCGCAATAGGCAAAAAGAATTTCATTACCGCAGATATGGTAAAAGATGGTGCTGTAGTAATAGACGTAGGCATGAACCGCGAAACTTCTGCCACTACAAAATCAGGATACAAACTTTATGGTGACGTTGATTTCGAAAACGTAGCTCCTAAAGCTTCTTATATTACCCCTGTTCCAGGTGGTGTTGGCTTAATGACTATTGTCTCTCTATTGAGAAACACCCTTGCCGCAGCCAGAGGCGAATTTTACGCTAAATAGTTAAATTACTTTAAACATATTGTGAAAAGCGATTCTGAATAGAATCGCTTTTTTGCTTTGCGTTATATTTATTTGAACGTCTTCCCCTTTCAAAAATAGCTAAATATAAATAACCTCAATTATCAACCTAATGTAAACTCTCACACAGCAACTAAACAAATGTTTAATTAAACACTTGCTTAGTTTAAACGATTGTTTAAATTTGCGCACTTCTAAAAAGATGGATATCAACGATAAACAAAAAGAAATTTTATTGGTAGCTGAAGATTTATTCGCTAAAAATGGCTTTGATGGCACCTCTGTAAGAGATATAGCACAAAAGGCTTCAATTAATGTTGCCATGATTAACTATTATTTTGGCTCTAAAGAGAAGCTTTTAGAAACATTAGTACAATACAGAGCTAATGAGCATAGAATAGACCCCAGCCAATACGATTTTGAAACTGATGCACTAAAAAGATTAGACAGAATGATAGAACATTATGTTGAAAAGAAGATAACAAATCAGCATATCTATCAGATTCTTGCTACGGAAGCATCAGTTAAGAAAAGAGTAGTTAATTCTCAGAAATTTAAAGAATTAAGATTATATAATATCAATTGTATAAAGGAGGTTGTAGAGTATGGCTGCCAGCAAAAGGTATTCAAATATTACGATCCTATTTTACTACACACTACAATGATTGGCACTTTTATGAATCTGCGAATGAACCAATCTATTTTTGAAGATTTACTACACCTGGATCCAAAACAAGACTTCAATCAATTTTTGAGAGAAGCACTTACCAAACATTTAAAATTTACACTCAAAGCAATATTAACTCATGAAAATTAAGCATTGGACAATTGCATCCTCTATCATAATGAGTTCTTTTTCTATACATGCACAGGAAAGAAAACATTTAGATATAGAAGAAGTGCTCCATTTGGCATTTACACAGTCTAATCAAGCTAAAGCTTTAAATGCCAGCGTACAAACAAAACACCTACAATACGAAGCTGCCAAAGACAACTACCTACCGGAAACAAAATTATCAGGCACCTATCTCGCACTAAACACTCCTAACATAGATTTCAAAGCCAAAGAATCATCTTCTGATAATAGTGGAAGTGGCTCGGAAATAGCTCCAAACCAATTAATGCTTGGCCAGCTTTCTGTTAATATGCCCATATATGCAGGTGGAAAAATCAGAAATAGCATAAAAACGGCAGAAGATACCTGGAAAGCTGCCGAATTAAACAGCGTGGCATCTAAACAAAATCTATCAGTTCAGGCTTTGCATCTGTATCTTGCCTTATATAAAGCTCAGCAAACGACATCTTTAATAGCCGAAAACATTAAAAAATCTGAACAGCAGGTAAAGGACTTTAAGGCTATGGAAGAGAATGGCCTGATTGCCCGAAATGATTTATTAAAAGCAGAATTACAACTTTCTGACTACAAAGTTTCTTATCAGGAAGCAGCTAAAAATGTAAAGGTATTAAATTACCAGCTCAACACTGTACTTGGCTTAAACAGTAATACAAAATTAGATGAAATAAAACTCACTAAAGAACTATTAATTAGTAATATATCTGATGGAAATTTAAAAGACAGATACGAAATTAAAGCTTTGGAAGCTCAAAAAGAAGTGGCGGAAGATCAAATAAAAGTCACCAAATCTGCTTATAAGCCTACCCTGTTTGCTACTGCCGGCTATGCCGCTATACATGTGCCCAGCGTTGTTACGGTTACCAATGCGCTTAATGCCGGAGTTGGTTTATCTTATGATCTGGGTTCGCTATACAAAAACAAAAAAAAGGTGAACGTAGCGAAGCAAAACCTTGTGGAGGTAGAAAGAAATCTGGCCGTTACAGAAGACAACATTAAAAATCAGATACAAGAGGCACAGCAAGAAGTTGCACTGGCTCAGGAGAAAAATAAGCTTCGCCATCAGGCACTGGATCAAGCTAACGAGAACTATCGGATTGTAAAAGACAAATACGAAAATGGTGTTGCAGATACTGATGATTTGCTAACTGCCGACGTACAGCAACTACAAAGTAAAATAAGTCTGGCTATGGGCGAGGCAGATCTGGTAGAAACTTATTATAATTTATTATTAGCAAACGGTCAATTAAACATACAATAGACATAAAAAAATCATGGAAAATACCGCACAAACACATAAACCAAAGAACACCAAATTTGTGTTTATCCTGGCTACCATAATTATTTTAGGTGGTGGCTTTGGAATATATAAATACCTGCATAGCCAAACGCATGAAACCACAGACGATGCGCAGATAGAACGTAATTTAAATCCTATTATCCCTCGTGTAGGTGGATACATAGATCGTGTATATGTTCACGACAACCAGATGGTAAAAAAAGGCGATACTTTATTTACCATCCAGCCGGTAGATTATCTAGTTAAAGTAGAGGAAGCAAAAGCAGCTCTGCTAGCTGCCGAAAGCGCTTATGAAGTAGCTAAAGCAGATGTAAATGCGGCCTCTGCTAATGTAGCCATTTCAGACGCAACTATCCAATCTAATACGGGAACTATAGAAGCAGCAGAAATCAGGTTACAACAGGCCACTAACGATTTTAATCGTTATGCCAACCTGTACAAAAACCACTCTATTACTAAACAACAGTACGAACAGGCTTTAACGTCGAAGTTAGAGGCAGAAAAACAGGTAGAAGTACTGAAACAGCAACGCAGAGCCAGCAGCTCTCAAAAAAATGCAGTGGTAAGCAAAACCGATGTAGCAAGCAAACAAACTGAAGTAGCTCATGCTAATATTGAAAGAGCAAAAGCTACTTTGAAGGCTGCAGAACTTAATCTGTCTTATGTGACAGTTGTCGCTGCTGTGGATGGTCAAGTTTCAAATATCAAACTACAACCAGGGCAATTGGTTAATGCAGGCCAGTCTATGTTCTACATCATTAATAATACAGAAACCTGGGTAGTCGCCAATTTTAAGGAAACTCAGCTAAATAAAATCAGAGCAGGTCAATTGGTAGAAATTAAGGTAGATGCATATCCGGATGATGTAATTGAAGGTCAGGTAGAGTCCTTCTCTCCTGCTACAGGTTCTAAATTCGCATTACTTCCTCCGGACAATGCTACAGGTAACTTTGTTAAAACAGTGCAACGCCTACCGGTAAAAATCACTTTCACAGAACATAACAAACCTGAAATTATAGCTATGCTTCGTCCGGGAATGAATGTGGATGTTGATGTGCACACAAAATAACTATGGAAACTTTAACAGATAAAGATAGTTTGGTTGAATATGGGTTTAAAAGGGTATTAATTACCATTACCTGTATTTTATGCGCTTTACTTGAAATTGTAGATACCACCATTGTTAATGTGGCTCTTAATGACATGAAAGGTTCATTAGGGGCAACTTTAACAGATGTTGCATGGGTGATTACAGCTTATGCTATTGCCAACGTAATTGTTATTCCCATGACCAGTTGGTTATCGCAGCAATTTGGCAGACGCAATTATTTTGCTGCCTCTATTATTATTTTTACCGTATCCTCATTCCTATGTGGTAATGCTACCAATATTTGGGAACTGGTGGCTTTCCGCTTCATACAAGGCATGGGTGGTGGAGCTTTATTGGTTACAGCCCAAACAATACTGACAGAGAGTTATCCCCCTGAAAAACGAAGTATGGCACAGGCTATTTATGGTATGGGAGTTATTGTAGGACCTACATTAGGCCCTCCTTTAGGCGGTTATATTGTAGATAATTTCTCGTGGCCTTATATTTTCTACATCAATGTTCCTTTAGGTATTGTAGCTGTTTTGATGACGCTTTCCCTGGTAAAAAGTCCAAGCTACGGAAAAAAACAATCTGCTAGAGAAGTAGATTGGTGGGGAATGATTTTTCTGATTATGTTTATCGGTTCTCTGCAATTTGTGCTGGAACACGGACAACAGGACGATTGGTTTGAAGACAGAACGATATTAATCTTGAGCATTATGTCGTTCTTCGGTTTGTTCTTCTTCATCTGGCGGGAACTCACTTATGCTAATCCAATTGTGAATTTGCGAGTACTTAAAGACAAAAACCTGCAAGTTGGTACTGTTATGAGTTTTATATTAGGATTCGGTTTGTTTGGTTCTACTTTCATTATTCCTATCTATACACAATCAATTCTAGGTTGGACGGCTACTGACGCTGGTATGTTATTAATTCCAAGTTCTATTATGACGGGGCTGATGATGCCTTTTATAGGAAAGATGATACAGAAGGGCGTTCCTCAAAAATATATGGTTGCCCTAGGTCTGTGTATTTTCTTTGGCTATTCTTTCTTTATGTACGGATTGATTACCAATGATACGGGTGCCGAACACATGTTTTTACCGCTAATTATAAGAGGGATTGGATTGGGGCTACTCTTTGTACCGGTTATGACCTTGTCTTTATCTACTCTTTCTGGTAAAGCAATTGGAGAAGGGGCTTCTTTTACCGGAATGAGCAGACAGTTGGGTGGTTCTTTTGGTATTGCATTGATTACTACTTTTATCTCCAGAGATAGTCAGCATCACAGAGTAGATTTAATAGGCAATCTGGATCCTACCAAATTTGAAGTACAACAAAGGATAGCCCAAATGCAGGCCAATTTTATAGGTAAAGGTTTTAGTCCAAACGAAGCACTTTCCAAAGCCTATCAACTACTGGACGGCGCTGTTACCAAACAAGCCACTGTGTTGTCTTATATGGACGTTTTTTTGTATTTAGGACTCTTATTTTTAATCTGTGTTCCTTTTGTACTGATGATTAAACAAGGTAAAAAACAAAAAGTAGATATGTCTAATATGCATTAACAACAAATGTTAAACAATAACTTTATGGAAAAGAAAGCACATCAATACAGATTAAGATTAGAGTATCTCGAAAATAATAAGGGAGAATCAATGAATATGGATCCTATTGAATTAAAGTTCGACAACCATGACGATATTTTTAAAATTGTTAAAATGCAACAGGACAGAAATATCTTTGGCAACAAAAACCAATCTGCCGAATTTGCCATTGGATTGAAATTGTTTAGCGAAGTAATGTTAAAAAACCGCAGTAATCCATTATTTGAAGAGCTATTACCCGCTTTTGGTGCTTTCAGGAAAAAGCTTAAGGGTAAATAAAAACACATTGCGAATGTTTTAGGATACCTAGTTTAGCTTATTCTGGAAATATTTGTAAACAGCTATTTTTAGATGTTAGCGCATTTCGAAACATACATGAAATGGATTTAAAACCGATTTATCTATTCGGAATGCGCCGGGCTAATATCTCGAACTATAGTCTCTCATTATATAGTGCCCAAAACTATTATTCCATAATGAAAATGCCAAATGCTATAAAACAAATTTCTGCTTTACAGCGTTAATAAGCTATTCTTGTCCGTTTCTGAAAAAGAAAAATCAACACCAGATTACTACATTTATTAAAAAGACATGTTAACAGATATCCACCCAAAGCTACCCATGCGAGATAAAGCCAAAACAAAAGATTTTTATATCAATAAGTTGGGATTTAAAGAATTAGGTACTGTAGACTATAATGGCTACTTAATGGTTGAGAAGGAAAATATTCAAATTCATTTTTTCGAGTTTAAAGAATTAGATCCTAAAGAAAATTATGGACAGATTTATATCAGAACAAACGATATTGAAAACCTCTATCAATCTTTTTTAGACAGTAAAACCATAAACATACATCCAAATGGGGCATTAGAAACGAAACCATGGAGGCAAAAGGAATTTTCTTTACTTGACCCGGACAATAACTTACTAACTTTTGGACAAAGTATATAACGTTCTTTCACCAACCTATATAGGCAAGTTAAAAAACAGCTATTACCATCTTTTTTATAAACGTAGTCCTAAAGGATGATTATGAAAACAAAAAACATCTATTTTATAAGTCTGATCTTAATTACAATTTTTGCTTGTAATAGACAAAAAAACAGCAATAACGGCAGCACCCAACAAGATAGTACACTTCACACAACAGATAAACTGGAAGCTTATCAAACCTTCATTAATCAGCTCGATAGTTCCTCGGTAGAAAGCGCAACACTAGCTGCAAAGAAATATCAAGAACTCTTTTCAGATCAGGATCAGGATACTAACGATAAAGCTTACATTATTTTCGACTCTTATTATAAAAAGCTGACCAATTCTTTAAATGCCACTTTGGAAAAAGATACTGTAGACTACTCTCCTCTTTTCCTTCAAAATGGTGCTCCTGTATCTCAGAATCTAAAAGATTATCAGAAAAAGCTTAAGGAGAACGGTTTTCAAGTGGCTTCTATAGAAGGAACGGCATATATTGAGCAAGACAGAGACTTCGTAGCAAAATGGTTCGAAAATCGAGTATCTGCAACTATGCGTGAATATCTTCAGGAAAGAAATAAAGAAAACAAAGAAGGCTTTATGAAAGATGCCGGATTAGTTATTAGTGGGAAACAATATGTAGACAGGCTAATTTGGTTAGAAAAATTTACAAAGAACCACAACAGTTTCTATTTTGCAGATGATTTAAAGCAACAAAGAAAACGCCTTTTAGCTTTCTTTTTAACCGGGGTAGACAACACTCCTTTATTTGTTTATAGCACCCGTAATTTGAATCCTTATTATAAAGATGCCTATACTTATTTGCAAAATACCTTCCCTAATTCTGAGACTAATCATATTGTAAGCCCTTATTACCATGCATTGCAAAAGGGAAATAATAAAAAAAGCAGATGAGCTGATAGCGGAATATAAGCGCAAACAACTAATAGAAGATTTTTCTAAGCTGTAATTAAAATAGCTAAAACAAAATCTTTAGCTGACATTATAAAATCAGTTTGTCATAAATGTTTTTTATTTGCGAATCGCCAAATCCATATATTCCCTCTCTGTCAGAGAATTCTGAGAAAACCAAATGAAAATCTGTAATACCACTGTCAATTATTTCTTTTATTACTTTCTCGGGTCTGCCCAATGTTTTGTCTGGTGGAAACTATCTATATGAGCCTTGCAGACTTCTTCCAGATATTCAAAACAGTTTGTTTGTTGTTTAGACAACCCTTTCAGTCTGATGAAATCACTATTTTGATAAGATTTCCATAAATTTTCTCCTAATTCAATATCTTCCGGCATAAATTGAATTTTAGCATTGTATGCCTGCACTAGTTTTTCGGCATTAGCTATCCCGAAACCTTTCCATCTGTCAGCCTTATTTTCTATTACCGGGAATACTCTCCATATTTTTAGCGTTGGATACTTTGATAGAATGGCTATCGTAAACCACATATTTACCTGACAAAACAAATCATTCTCAAACCAAAGGCAAACTTCTGAATAATCAGGTATATGATTTAGTTTTGCAATTTCATTGACTGTTTTATTGAAATACTCTGTTTCTAAAATTTTATAGGTATTAGTAATAAATTTTGTCCGGGTGTTCCAAAAGTCGGTCATGTTACTGGCATAAACGCTTCCTTCAATTAAGCATTCTCTGCAAACTATAAAGTTTGGGTCAACTGTAGTTTGCTTTAATTGTTCAGCTAAGCAATCGCCATTTAGTACATGATATACAGGCATTTCTTGTTAATGTAATTTGTTATATCACTAGCTTTCTAATCATTAGCTACCATCCTGAATTGCAAAAGAAAAATACCCTTTATTTCATTAAACGCTTCACCTCATTAATTAATAAGGGAAAAGCAGGATAAGCCATATTGTGTCCATAGCCACCTAATTCTAGTAAACGCGTCTCTTTATGTCCAACCAATTTCATCATTCTCGCCATATAGGCATTTTCTTCGTATCTGCCCAACATCTCTAATTCCCTATCTCCTGTTATCAGTAATAGCGGCGGTGCATCTGACCGGGTATGATAAAGCGGAGCAAATTCATCTATTATAGGCTGAGTTTCTTTTATGCCTTTTTCTTTCCTTACTGTAAAATGAGTAATACATTGGCCACTAAATGGAATTAATCCTGCAATATTATTTGCATCTACGTCATATTTTGCAAGATACTTTTTATCTAAAACAGCCATCATTCCCAAATATCCTCCTGCCGAATGCCCCGATATAAAAATCTTTTTTCTGTCTCCACCATATTCTTCAATATGATTAAAAACCCAGGCTATGGCAGCCGCACTATCGTCAATGGCTTGCATTACTTGCACTTTCGGACTCAATCTGTACCCGACACCAATAATACAGAAACCTTTATTTTTTAATGCATCTGGTATCTCTTTCTTACCCTGTTCAATACCTCCACCATGAAGCCATAAAATGGTGGCAAATTGCTTAACATCGCCAGGATAATAAATATCTACAACACATCTCTCCTGTGCATAACTGTCATTTTTATATATCGCTTCGGGATAGTATTTAATATTATTTAAGGTTTTATATGCTGTTGTCTGTCCAAAAACCTGAAGTTGAAGGGTAATTAAGAACAGGGCGATAAAGTTTTTCATTCTTAAAATTAATAATCTTGTAATACTTTTTCGCTAAAATCCTTAAACAAACTGCCTAACTTGCTGTTGGTAGATAAATTCGACATAGAATGATGTTGTATGATATTTGACAAAACGCTTTTAATTATCAACCATAAGTCTGGAAAACAGAAGAAAGAAAATATTTTGCATCGTTTTGAAGAATACATGCAAAATAAACAGACAGATCATCAGGTGCTACAACTAACAGTAGATCCGAAAAAAGCCATTAAAGATAAAATAATGGCTTATGGACCCGATGTTATTATAGCTGCAGGTGGCGATGGTACGGTAAACATGATTACCGATATTATCCAAAATCAAAACATCAAATTATTGATATACCCATTTGGTTCGGCAAATGGAATGGCAAAGGATTTAAACATGCCTGCAAATTTTGATGAAGCACTAAACTTATTGGAAAACGGGCGAACAGTAAAACTGGATTTATTGAAAATTAATGAAAACACGTCTATACATCTTGCAGATGTTGGTTTAAATGCCAGAATTGTGAAGCGTTTTCAATTAGACAATAAGCGAGGTATGTTCACCTATGCCAAATACCTTTTTAATGAAGTCTTCTACATAAGGAGCAAAAGATTTATTATTACTTACGGAAACGTAGAAAGAAAGGTAAAAGCCGTTTCACTAACTTTTGCCAACGCCACTATGTACGGCACGGGAGCAGTTATAAATCCGGAAGGAAAAATGAACGATGGTCTTTTTGAAGTATGCATTGTAAGACCTTTCCCAAAAATTAAGCTATTGTCTATTGCTTTTCATATGTTCACAAACAGGCTGGCCTATTCGGAATTTTTTGAAACCATACAGTGTAAACAGGCTGTTGTTACCTGTGCTAAGAAAACACTGTTACAAATAGATGGAGAAGTTATTGGAAAGGTAAACAAAATAGAACTGGAATGTTTGCCCGGAGCGATCCAGACTATTATTCCTAATAATTTAGACTATCCAACTTTGGTAGGCTAACTCGCCCATCTTATTGTATTTATTGGTAAGTACAGTTTCTATTTTAATACTTTTATCAGTGTAGAACCTTAATATAAAAAATCCCTTTGCAGAAACAGCAAACTTAGAATATTTCCCCTTAATAACGTAAGTAGATTTAGACGCTGCTCCGCTGATGATATGATGTGTACTGTACTTTTCTATATACTGCAAGTTATGCTCATGACCGGAAATATAAAACATACCCGGGTTGGATTTAAATATAGCCTTCATTCTTTTTCTTAAATAACTATATTTAGGATGAGCAATATCTTCTTTAGCACCAATATACTTCCTGTACAAAGGAATTAATGATCCAACAAAAGGCATAGGTATATAAGCTTTCTTTTTATAAAGTGTTAAGGGAAAGACATGATGTTTCATCTTATATTTCCCCCCATGAAGAGAATAGCTATAAATAGGGTGATGGCCTAAAATAATAATTCGTTTACCTGCATTTTCTGTAGCAAGAACGTTTAATTTTTTAAAAAAATCCTGCTCACTTTCCACACATGCATTTTGCCTACCAATGGGCTTATCACCTTCCTGCATCCACCATTGTGTATCTATTGCTATTATACATACATAATCGGTATTTATAATTTCTGCAGGTCCTGGACAAGCGTTTTGTGGATAAAAAACTTGTTGCTGAAATAGGTTATTGAAATAACTTTCCTGTCTGAGCAAATAGTTCAATCCATCTTCTTTGCCTTTGTTCCAATCATGATTTCCAGGTATAAATACTATTTTTCCTTTATATGATTTCAGCGTCTCATAATGTTTATAAGCGACAAGCTCCGCTTCAGATCTTAATGCATCGTCTTTTTCTGGCATTCCTTTAGGATAAATATTATCACCCAAAAAAACCACACATGAGTTGTCTTGCTTAGGCAGATGTTGACGTACCAACTCTAACAATTCGTCTTTTCCATTACGATTAACATTTCCGGAATCTCCTACTAAAAGCACTTCAAAAGCAATTTCTTTTCGCATATTCAATCAACAACAAAACCATAAAAAAGATTTTATTTCTTTAAAAGACAATAAAAATATATTATATTTATAGTTAACAAAAACCAATAAACTAAATCAAATAAAAATCGGGACAATAAAAACAAAACCTGATAACAGACAATCCTCCCATGAAACAAAAAATACTTATTCTATCAGTAATTTTGTTAACTACAAAAAATGCAAAATCACAATTTATATCAGGTGCTAAATTCTCAGCACTCGCTAACGCTTCAGTTGCTTTACAGGATCTTTGGTCAGCCAATATCAATGCTGCCGGCTTATCGCAAATGAAAGCTATAAAAGTAGGTATTGCTTACGAAAATAGATTTTCTGTAAATGAATTGGGCAGTAAAACCGCCATTGTAGCTGTTCCTTTTAAAAATTACGTGGTTGGAGCTTCGGTTCAAAGCTACGGCATTCAGGAATTTAAAAATTTAAAGGCTGGAATTAGCTTGACAAAGTCATTTGGTCCAAAACTATCTACCGCTATTAGAGTAAACTTTCATCAGCTCCATATCGAGGACTATGAAAATGAAAATGCTTTTACCATAGATTGCGGAATCCAATTTCAGGCCTCACCTAAACTGAGGTTTGGTGCACATGTTGCAAATCCGAACCTGGTTGCTTATAAAAGAATTCAAGATCAAAATATAGAATCACATATAAAATTCGGTGGCGTTTTTAGCTTTAGCAATAAACTGCGGGCTTCTTCAGAGATTGAAAAAGGTATTAACAAACCTATAGATTATAAAATGGGATTGAATTACCAGATTATGGATTTTTTAGCGCTGAGAAGCGGTATTTCTGTTAACACTTTTAGACAATATGGTGGATTTGGACTAACCCATAAAAAACTGGTTATAGATTTTGCCATCAGTAATCACAACGTTCTAGGTTATTCACCTCAACTGGCAATCGCTTATGAATTTTAAACCTTATCTGTTTATCATTCTATTCAATTTTCCAGCTTTTCTCAATGCGCAGACAGAAGACGAGATTATTGAAAATTGGGTAGATAACATGTCCGATAATATGCCTGAAGATTTTGACTATGGAGAATTAACAGAACGACTGGGCAAATACCAAAAAGTCCCGTTAAACTTAAACAAAGCTACCAGAGAAGAACTGAAAGAGCTTTTTTTTCTAAGTCCCATCCAAATAAATAATCTCCTGAATCATATAGAAAATAACGGAAAGCTTTTAGAGGTTTACGAGTTGCAAAGCATAAGTACATTCGATCTGGCAACCATTAAATTGTTGTTAAATTTTGTCACAATAAATCCCTCAAGTAGCTTTGAAGACTTCTCTTTAAAGCAGCTCGCCAATCTGGGTATACATGATTATATGCTAAGATATAGCAGAGTATTGAAATTACAGAAAGGGTTTACGATAGATAAAAGCTCAGATCGAAGCAGATATTTAGGATCACCGGACAGACTGTTTTCGCGTTACCGATTCAATTACAGAAATACTATTCAGTTTTCTTTAAACATAGAAAAAGATGCGGGTGAATATGCGTGGCATCGTAAAAATGGTGCAGATTTCATTTCTACTAGTTTATATATCAAAGACATAGGGCGGTTTAAAAAGACAGTTGTTGGAGACTACTCATTACAATTTGGCCAGGCATTAAGCTTATGGAGTGGACTAAGTTTTGGAAAAGGTGCCGATATTACTACTATTGTAAAGCAAGATATAGGGCTTCGACCTTATACCTCTGTCAATGAATATGCTTTCTTTAGAGGCATAGCAACTCAGATAAATATTGGCAACATATACTTTACTCCATTTATTTCATATAGAAAATTAGATAGCAGCAGCGATTTGGATGAAAATCAAAATCTGATAATTCATAGTTTACAGAAATCGGGATTACACAGGACACCAAATGAATTAGCTAACAGAAAAAGCGTGTCACAACTGGTTTACGGAGGAAATATTGAATTTGAAAGCAGTAGCTTTTCATTGGGATTTAATGCTTACAGAACTGAATTCAAAGCTCCTTTCGTTCTTCAATCAGAACCTTATAAACTTTTCGATTTTACCGGTAATAATCTTACCAATATGGGTATACACTATACTAAATCTTTCAGAAATTTTTACTTTTTTGGAGAAGCAGCACACAGTTTAACCAGAGGATTTGCTTTTCTGAACGGTGCAATGGCTAGTCTGTCCGATAATTTATCATTCGTGGTGTTCCAGAGAAATTATCAAAAAAACTATCATTCCTTTTTTAACCAGGCAATTAGCGAAAATACCAATGCATATAATGAAACCGGATTTTATTCTGGCTTTAACTATAAATATGGTAAAAAGTACAACCTGTCCTTTTACACCGATCTGTTTAAATTCCCCTGGCTGAAATATCGTGTAGACGCCCCTTCTTCTGGTCATGATATTCTAAGCCAGTTTATTTACACACCTTCTAAATATTTACAGTTTACACTAAGATATAAACTAAAGGAAAAAGAACAGAACGGATCATCATCCGGATTGGAAACCTATCGAAGGCAAAACTATCGTCTGGAAATCCAATATCAGACAAACAAAACTCTCACAGTAAAAAATCGCGCGGAAATAAGTCAATACAAAACAACTTCTACAACTAACAAATACGGATTTATGGCTTTTCAGGATATTAAATATTCACCTTCAAGATCCAGATTTTCTGGAAATCTAAGATACACACTATTCGACACTCAAGGTTTTGATACCAGAATATATGCCTATGAAAACGATGTCCTTTACGCCTACTCAAGCCCCGGATTTCAAAATAAAGGGATGCGTTTTTATATAAATGGAAGGTACCGAGTAAAACGAGGACTGGATTTTTGGATAAAATACAGTATCACAAAATATCAGGAATTAACAAGTATAGGCTCAGGATTAGATGAAATACAAGGAAACAGCAAGCCCGAAATAAAAATCCAAATAAGATATAGATTTTAATAGTGAACTTTTTTAAAGAAGAAATACCTTTTTTCAGACAGATATGGTTCTTTATCTCCGGTATCTGCTTGTCAGTTGCATTTCAGATTAAACCGCACAACGGTTACCTGTATAGCTGGATTATTCTTTTTGCTTTCTTCATTACATTTTTAGTTATTACCAAGAAGAAAAAGTATTTCTTCCTGAATTGGATTGCTGGTATTTTAGTAAGCATACTTTTTATGCTTTCCGGAATAATATGGTGTAACCTCCACAAGGAAATATATTGGCAAGACCATTTTTCAAAAACAGAAGCCTCTCATTTAGTTGTAATTGTACAGGAACCACCCAAATTAAAAGGCGACATAGCTCGCTTTCCTGTTAAAGTTAAACGTACAATAAACACCGATTCTGTTTATGCTACTTCCGGAAAATTGTTACTTGCCCTGCGTTTCGACACCACTAAGCAGTTTACTATAAAATATGGCGATTGTTTGTTAATTAAAGCTAAGTATTCAGAAACAGAACCTCCATATAATCCGGCAGAATTCAACTATAAACGCTTGCTGTCATATAGACAGATATACCATCAAAGCTTCATCAATATTAACGAAACCAAACACTTAAGTGCTGGTAAAGGCAACCTGATTATTCAGTATGCTTTAAAATTCCGGCAAGGTTTGGTACAGGATTTTAAGAAGTACTTAAAAGATAAAAACTCACAATCTGTAGCTTCTACCCTAATATTAGGCGACCGGGCAGATTTGGATCAGGAAATACTTAGTGCTTATCAAAATACCGGAACATTACATGTACTTTCTGTTTCCGGCATGCATGTTATGATTGTAGTAATAATGCTTAATTTTGCATTTAAACGCTTTGACAGGTTTAGAACAGGGCGGGTTATAAAACTATGTTGTATGCTAATTCTTATTTGGACATACAGCATAGTTACCGGATTAGCTCCTTCTATTTTACGGGCAGCTCTAATGGTTACATTTCTTCTGTTATCCAGATTTTCATCTGGAAGGTCCAATAGCTATAATGTAATAGCTATAGCAGCTTTTATAATCCTTTTAATCAATCCGTTAAACCTGATGGATATTGGCTTTCAATTATCATTTCTGGCTGTATTGGGATTAATTCATATTTATCCAAAGATCTATCATCTCTACTCGCCCAAACATAAATTAATAGACGCATGTTGGCAATGCATATGCGTTTCTTTAGCGGCTCAAATTACAACAACACCTCTCAGTCTGTTTTATTTCCATCAATTCCCTATATATTTTATTCTCGGAAACTTATTTATGGCCTTACCTTCAATGATAATTATGATTGGAGGATTTGCGTTTTTAGCAATCAGAATCGATTTCGTACAATATTGGATAGGTCTTTTTCTTAATCATTTCATAGATTTTACCAATAATGGACTACTATACATAGAACATCTTCCATTCTCTACTTTAGATAAAATTTGGTTAAACAAACTCGAGTTAACACTACTGTATTTACTTTTATTAATATTCCTTCTTCATAAAAGGTCTGGATATAAAATTTTAATCGCAGGCTCAACCATCCTCATTTTAACATTATCATTCGCTTTCAAAAACTTAAGTTCCATAAATCAACATAAAACACTTTTCTTTTCGCTTAGAAAAAACACTGCTATTGCATATATAAAAGGAAAATCATGCATATTAGTTACAGATTTAGACACACTGGAATATGCCTACAGGTTTTCTGTAAAACCATATCTTGATAGTTGTGGTATAAAGAATATTCAATTTTCAGACCCGCACTTATACGAAAATGAGAATATTTATACTTTTGGAACCAAGACTTTAAAATTCATCAATCATAGAAAAAGCACTTTCTCTCGTTCCAAAACTGATTGGCTTTTGATTAGTGGAAACAGAAATTACCGCCTCGACAGTCTACGTAAAACCTATCATTCAAACCGTATATTTATTGATGGTAAAAATTCGGATTTCATAGTAAATAAACTTAAACAACAGGCCGATTCCTTAAATCTTGATTATTACATTCTTAAAAGATCCTATGCAAAAGAAATCGATCACTAATCTGTTAAAATCTCATAAAAAATTAACACGAAGAATTGTTTAAGTTAACAATGTATTACCTTTACGGCATGCTAAAAAGCCTTGCCTTCTTTCTGCGTTATTATATTTTTTGGATAGCCTCTTTTGCTATCAATCGTGTAGCATTCGAACTTTGGAATAGCACTAAATTTACGGGAATAACTTTCACCGAAATTTTAAAAACATATTTATACGGCTTGCACATGGACGCTTCTATGTCTGCTTATTTTTCAGTAATTCCATTCTTAACAGCAATCATTTGCTGGAATTTTCATAAATTAAATTTCCCCAAAAAAGCTTTGTCTGCTTATACAGCAATACTTTCTGTATTGACGGTAATTATTACTACCATAGATTTCAATATTTATACCGAATGGGGAAGCAAAATAAGCGGAAAAGTTATAGATTTTTTAATAGAAAGTCCTAAAGAAGCGATGGCTTCCAGTGGTTCATCCCCCCTTTTTCTAATTTTCTTATTTTCTGCTTCTTTGTTGATTCTGGCTTATATTTTATATCAATTTATTGTAATTAAGGATATTTTCAGAGACCGAAAAACCTCATCCATCGCAAAAATATTTTTCTCTTTACTTGTATTGGGCCTGACTTTTCTTGGAATAAGAGGTGGATGGAAAATTGCACCAATGAACCCTAGTCAGGTTTATTTTAGTGACAAACCCATACTTAATCATGCAGCTTTAAATACCAATTGGTTGCTGATGTCCAATTATCTTAAAAAGTCTGACAATAAAAACCCTTTTCTATATTTCTCTAACGAAAAAGCAGACTCTATAGTCAATAACTTATACGCAACAAAAAACGACAGCACTTTAAAAATATTAAAAACAGACAAGCCAAATATTGTTTTGGTAATTATGGAAAGCTTTACTGCCGACGTTATAGCTGATCTCGGAGGCGAACAAAACGTAACGCCTCATTTTTCTAATTTAATTAAGAATGGTTTACTTTTCGATCATATTTACTCTTCCAGCGACAGAACAGACAAAGGGATAGTAGCTGTATTAAGTGCATTTCCATCTCAAGGCCCAAAAAGTATTATTAAAGAAAACGACAAGCAGGAAAAACTACCTTCCATTTCTAAAGAACTGGTTAAGAATGGCTATTTCACTTCTTTTTTTTATGGTGGATATACGGAGTTTGCTAATTTCAAATCTTATCTGTTAAGCCATCAATTTAAAACGTTAATAGATGCAAGCGCTATCGAGAGTAAAGATTTAACATCAAAGTGGGGAGCATATGACGAAGTTGCCTTCCAGAATCAACTGGATTTTCTAAAAACCGAAAAACAACCTTTTTTCTCCACTATACTTACGCTTAGCAATCACGAACCTTTTATGTTACCAGCAAAAGGAAAATTTGGCGACGACAACCTCGAGAATAAGTTTAAAAGTACCAGTTATTACACCACGGAAAAAATTCAGGAATTTTTAAGTACAGCAAAAAAGGAAAATTGGTATAAAAACACCATTTTCATCTTCATAGCCGACCATGGGCACCGTCTACCTAAAAATGTTAACGAAATACATCAGCCTAACAGATATCATATTCCACTACTCATTTATGGAGAAGCTTTAAAAGAAAATTATAGGGGAAAACGTATTTCCAAATTTGGCAATCAAACAGATCTTGCAGCTACATTGTTAAGGCAGCTAAACCTGCCTTCCAGTAATTTTAAATACAGTTACGATTTGCTAAATCCAAATACAACAGGCTTTTCTTTCTATGTCTGGCAAAATGGCTTTGGTATGATCACAAAAAATGGAGCCATTTCTTTTGATCCAACAGCCCATAACATCATCTATGCAGAACCAAGGGATATGCCTGCATCCCTAAAAAACGAACAATTGGAACAAGCGCAGGCATTAATGCAAAGTATTTATCAGGACTATATAGATTCCAAATTCTATTGATGATAAATTACTTCCGATAAAACATTTCTTAAAAAAAGGAGTTTATTTTTTGTATAAAAGCAAACTCCAACTATGAGGATTCCAATAAAAAGAAAAGATATACGAATTATGCCCGATCCAAAAAGGGTAATTTCCAGATTCTTTTATGCAGGTCCGGAAAGAGCTATTTCTATTCTGGACAAGATTTATAATTTATCTGAACACGAGGTAGAAGAACTCATCTTGCCATTACTACAAGAATTTTCAAAAAGACATAGAAATATCACAAAGATCTTTAAGAAAAATGCAAACAAATTATTTAAAACACTAAAAAAAGATCTTTCAGAACTAGATCAGATTACATTTTACAGAAAACTACTTATCGGAGCATTTTTCACACATGAATATTCCATAGAATCGGCTGCATTTTTTAACCCCTCTATTGTAGAAGACCCTTACCAGGGAAATTTAGAAGAAGGCCAAAGACGTATAATTATTAGTTTCAGAGCTGTCGGGGAAGGTCATATATCATCTATAGTCTTCAGAAGCGCATTAATAGATTGCAACAACGACATAACAGTAACTCCATCCGGAAGATATGTAGACGAAGCTGAAATCATTAAAAATAACATCTATTCCAAAAAGTTCTTTTTTGAAAAAGCAAATGACTCCCATATTGCCGATGAAACTATCGGGCTAATGGACCAAAATCTCCCCGAGAAATTTGATTACCGTGAATTAAAAGAAATCATAGATCGTTTAAAACGGGAAAAAAACTATAAAGACCTAGATAAAATACTTTGGCTCGCAGACTCTTATCATGAAATCAATTTTTCTTTAGATACAGATATCTCAGATAGAATAATTTATCCCATCTCTGAATTTGAAAGAAAGGGAATCGAAGACGCCAGATTTGTTAAATTCATTAATGAAGACGGGAGCTATAAATATTATGCTACCTATACTGCATACGATGGCGATGTAATTATGCCTAAGTTATTGGAAACTACAGATTTTTATAATTTTAAAGTCAGACCCCTGTACGGAGAAGGCGCAAAGAATAAAAACCTTGCTTTATTTCCCAGAAAAATTGGTGGAAAATTTGCCATGATGTCAAGAATAGATGGCTGGAATAATTATATTATGTATTCCGAAAAAATCAACATTTGGAATAATCCAATGTTACTGCAAGCCCCTCAACATCCATGGGAATATATACAGATTGGAAACTGTGGGTCTCCTATTGAAACAGAACACGGCTGGTTAATCATATCTCACGGTGTTGGCCCTATGAGACGGTATTGCCTTAGTGCTAGTTTACTCGATCTGGAGAATCCAAGTATTGAAATTGGGCGCTTAAAAGAACCGTTATTGGTTCCTAATAAAGACGAAAGAGAAGGATATGTCCCTAATGTAGTCTATTCCTGTGGTTCAATTATTAATAACGGAGAACTAATAGTTCCTTATGGACTCTCGGACTACTCAACTTCCTTTATGACTGTAAATATTGATGCGTTATTAATCAAGCTAAAAGAAGATAAGTTATCTTCCTAAAATCTGGCAATATAATCTGTAATATTCTTCCGCCATAGCTTTGGCAGAGAATCTCTTACGGGCATACTCAGAACAATAGTGTCTATCAATATAAGATAAACTACTTACTGTCTCTACCGCCTCATTAACAGTAGTTACTAAAAAGCCAGATTTTTTATCCTCAATAAGTTCCAGCATAGACCCTCTGTTAAAAGCAATTACCGGTGTTCCACATAACATTGCTTCTACTACACTTAATCCAAAGGGTTCATTAAAATTTATTGGATGTAATAGTGCTAAAGCTTTACCTAACAACAAGTTGCGTTCATGGGGATTTACATGGCCTATAAATTCAATTTGTTCACCCAGAAATGGTTGCACACATTCTTTAAAGTATTTTGAGTCCTGGATAATGCCTGCAATAATTAGCTTCTTTTTACTTTTCAATGCTATTTGTATAGCTTCCGCAGTTCCCTTATCAGGATGTATCCTACCTAAAAAAACAAGATAATCATTCGTTATCGCCGAATAATCAAACTCATCTAAATTTAAACCATTATAAACTGTCCCTATATACTTCAGATCTTCATGTCGGTCAGAATTACTGATAGATGCATAAAAATTATTATCATTATACATCCGATAAACTTCTACAATTTTTTCCGAAGAAAACCCATGTATTGTTGTTAACATGGGTACATTTATCAACCTGGAATAAGTCAATGGCAAAAAATCAAAATGGTTATGGATAATATCAAATTCACCAGCATGTTCCATTGCATTTGCAATGTGCAAACACTCTACGACTTTGGGATCCTGGGTCTTATCGCTCTCATACCCTTGTTGAATTATGGCATTTAATTTAGCATTACTAATCGAATCTTTTGTAGCAAAAAGTGTAACATCACATCCCAACTCTACCAAACCTTCTGTTAAATTTGAAGCTACCTGTTCCCAGGGACCATAGTGTTGCGGTGGTGTTCTCCAGGCAACAGTAGACAATACACCTACCTTCATTTACGCCTCAACCCTTTTTGCCGCTACCGTTTCAAATTCATACTCTTTTTCCACAGCCTGTAAAACCGTTAAATAAGATATAAAGTAAGCTAATGTACTTTCTGCTCCCTGATTCCTGTTTAGCCCAATCATTGTTAGTCCGTCACAGCAACCATTGGTTTCATAGTCATATAAAGGAACACGAAGTGTATTCTCTCCTAAAAACCATAGAAATGCTTGTTGCATTTTCTTTATATAAGAAATATCACTTGTTAATTTATAAGCCTGGAAATACATCATCACGGCTGCCATAGTTTCTATGGCCTGTTGATCGAACACAGCCTTTTTACTATCTCTATAAAACCAGCCATCATTACCTATAGGATTATAATATCCCTTATCTAAAGTTTCCTGATCCAGAAAATCTAAAGTTTTAAAAGCAACTTCTTTATAAATAAACTCATCAGTCACTTCATAAGCTTTCAATAAAGCCATTGGTAAAATAGCATTATCATAAGTCAACTTATCCTCAAACCATTGCCAGTCCGGCCTATTATGTTCCTGATAAGCTTTCACCATTTTGTCTGCAAGGAAAATCAACTTATTTTTTACTTCCTTATCACTGTTACAGCTTAAATAATGGCTTAAACCAATAATACTGTTGGCAAAACCTCTAATGTGTTCTAAATTGTCAATATGCTTCAACGAATTAAAAAACAATTCTTTAGCAAACTCTTTATAGGAATTGTTAGGAGAATTGCAGACCATAAAACCCAATGCCCAAAGCGTTCGTCCAAAAGAATCATCGCTGCCACAGTCATCTAGGTATTCTCTTCTGAAACTCAGGAAATTCCGGAAATTGCCATCATCACACTGCATATATTGAATAAAGCTCAGATAAATCGGAAGTAAATTTAATGCCTCTTTATTCTTAAATTGATTATAAGCCATAAGTACCATAATCAACGCCCTTGCATTATCATCCATGCAATAACCTTCCTTTAAATTGGGTATTCCATAACGGGCATGTTGAACTATTCCGGTGTCATCTGTTAATCTTTTCACATAATCAAGATTAAAACTTGGCAAACGCTCTACATCTATTGTGAAATTTTCAGCCTTAACCAGGTACTTCTCTTCTTCAATCATTTCATTTAACAGCTCAAAGTACTTTTTACCTATTTTTGGGTAACGAATCTGCAAACCATAATTATACGCATTCGCTTTAATTCTCGAAAGTTCACTATCATCAGCCAATAATTCATTAATAATCACAGCCAGTCTCTCATAGTCTTTGAATGGGAATAATTTCCCCCTATCTTCAGCTAGAAGCTCTTCGGCATGCCAATATGGAGTAGAAACCACCGCTGCTCCAGCCCCCACAGCATAAGATAATGTACCACTGGTAATTTGCGCTTCATTTAGATATGGAGTTATATAGATTTCAGCTGCTCTTAGGTAATTCACCAATTCGTCTTCCGGTACAAACGAGTCAATAAAATGAACGTATTTACTCACTCCCAAATTTTTAGCTAGTTGTTTAAGACTATCTCTATATTCTTCCCCTTGTGACAATTTAATACTTGGATGAGTACTTCCAATAATTGTGTAACTAACATCCGGATGATTAGAAACAATACTTGGTAAAGCCTTGATTACTGTTTCCAGACCTTTGTTTCTTGAAAGCAAACCAAAAGTTATTAAAGTTCTCTTATCTTTAAAATACGGGTTTTCGAGTATCGGATTACTCTGAGTTATATCATAGTCTGGAACACCATGTGCTATTAGAGCTATTTTATGTCTCGGTACCTCGTAAATACTGGTTAAGAAATCTACAGCTTTCTCCGCCATTACTACAATTTTGGAAGACTGCTGAGCTATCTCCTTTATAATCAATTTTTGTAAATAAGTAGGATCCTGTAATACCGTATGAAGTATTGTAATTAATGGTTTATTAATTCTATATAACATCGGTAAAACATACACACCACTCTCCCCGCCATATATTCCAAACTCATGTTGCATAATACATACATCAGCAATTCCCTGATTTATAGCATTTGCTGCTTTGATGTAATCTTTTTGTCGCTGCTGTCTGATAATGAATCGTACATCTTTCGGATAATGATATTGATTTAAATTGTCCGAATCATTTATTGCAATAACAAAACTTTTACTTCCTGGTTCGTTATTGCTTTCAATTGCATGTTTCAAATTAGAGTTAAAAGTAGCTAACCCACACGCTCTAGGTGTATAGGTTGAAATATACGCGATATTCATAGATAAAGAAAAAATTAATAGTGATAGATTGCACCTTATGCAAGCTAATATTATGCCAATAAGAAGAATAATATCGAGGAATTTTTAATTAACTATGAATTAGCGTAAAAGCAAATTGAAACTATAAAGATTTCATAATAAATTTAAACCATTAGCCCTGAATTAGCCATAATAATAAATAAGTCTAGATAGGATGTTATTTCTCAGGGACATTGGTCATTTCGTTTTCCATCAAGGTACCCGGTAAGGCAAAAGTTAAAGTTCACTGAATGATATCCACTTAACCATCCAGGGCCTGGAATTCCCAAGATCCAGGGTTTTGCGGTATTCCCACAAGACCTGATAGGCATCCTGCTTCAGGTTAACCGTGTGTTTGATGTGATGGTATGGTTCAAGCCGAGAGGGTAGAGGGAAGGAAGGACCTGCGCGGTGCCTGTTGCTGTTATTGTTGTTGCTGTTGCTGTTGCTGTTTAGCCGGGGGCCACAAATGCAAAAGGCCCTGAGCGTTCTGCCCAGGGCCCTGCCCTTTAAGGTGAGGCACCGACCTACTCTCCCACATGTTACTGCAGTACCATCGG
>PJUD01000129.1_pt1 | contig 82718 bp, 78 predicted proteins | sample 1512341 | NCBI WGS metagenome assembly PJUD01 (sample SAMN08177675, study PRJNA422409) | Feces metagenome, whole genome shotgun sequencing project. | isolation source: Chicken feces (3) enriched on wood chips: beechwood xylan treatment | host: Gallus gallus | place: USA: Madison | collected 2015-01-15
AACAGTTTTAGTAACCGGTGGTACCGGATTTTTAGGCGTTAATACTATTCTTGCACTACTTGAGCGGGGATTTACCGTAAGAACAACACTGCGCACGCTCGCCCGAAAAAACGAGATTCTAGATGCCCTTACAGCAGGAGGCATCAGCACGTTTGATCAGCTGTCTTTTTATGAGGCGGATCTGCTTTCCGACAGCGGTTGGGATGAAGCGGCACAGGGATGTGACTATGTCCTGCATGTGGCATCGCCATTTGTCGCCGAGCAGCCCAAAAACGAAAACGAGCTGATTATTCCTGCAAGAGAAGGTACGTTGAGAGCGTTGAGAGCGGCGAAAAAAGCAGGGGTTAAGCGTGTCGTGCTCACATCCTCTTTTGCTGCGATCGGTTATAGCATCGATCCCAAAAATCATGTTTTTACAGAGCTCGACTGGACCGATGAAAACGCGCCGATACAGCCCTACATAAAGTCAAAAACAATTGCAGAAAAGGCCGCTTGGCAATTTATGGAGGATGCATCCACAGCGATGGAGTTAACGGTCATCAATCCCGTCGGAATTTTTGGTCCCATCCTCGGCGGTATTTCCTCCGCCTCGCTGGATACTGTCGTTAAGGGCATTGTTGACGGACTCGTCAAGGAAAATGCACCATTTACATTTGGTGTGGTAGACGTACGCGATGTCGCTGATATCCATATTAAAGCGATGTTACACCCTGAAGCGGGCGGACAACGGTTTCTGGCAACTTCGGAAGGGGCAATGTCTTTTTATGATGTAGCCGAACTGATCAAAAAAGAACGCCCCAAACTGGGCGGAAAAATTGCTGCCCTGCAACCTACACCACCCCAAGAGTATACAAAGATGTCCAACAAAAAAGCGACAGAAATGCTCGGCTGGCAGCCCCGTGCGAAAGAACAGGCGATACTTGCAAGCGTGGACAGTTTAAAATTCAGTCAGGCACAGGATTAAACGCTAGGGATCAGTATATTTGGTAATCCATGAAAGTAAACAACATCCAATCCTGTCATCTGGGTCCGGAGATCTCTCCCGAAAATTATATACCGGAAAACTATTTTCTCTACTTATTGAAGGGAGATATGAAGGCTTATGATGGCGAAAAAAACTACAGCATGAAACCGGGCGACTATTGTATCGCCCGGAAAAATCATTTGGTACGTTATACGAAATACAAGGACAATGATGAATTTGAAAAAATCATCATTACCCTGGATTAGGAATTCCTGAAGCGCTTTCTTGAACGCCATGTTTATGAAATCCGGCCATCAGCCATCGGCGACGCCTTTATTTTTATTCCAGAAAATAAGCTCATCAAGAATTTTATAACATCCCTGGAATCGTATTATACCGGCGATCTGGAGATCAGTGCAGATTTTGTTGATGTCAAGAGAGAGGAATTACTGATTATTCTATTGAAATCGAATCCTGACCTCATTCATATATTGTTCAATTTCTCGTTACCTGATCGGATTAATTTAAAGGAATACATGAACAAAAATTTTAGGTTTAACATCAGCCTGGAAAAGTTTGCATTTTTTACGGGGAGGAGCCTATCGACCTTCAAGCGGGATTTTCAGCGTGTATTCGGAATGGCTCCGGGTACCTGGCTCAAGAAAAAAAGATTGCAGGAGGCCTATTTTCAAATTGCCGAGCAATCCAGAAAGCCGAGTGATGTCTATCTCGAAGTAGGGTTTGAAGATCTCTCGCATTTTTCTTTTGCATTCAAGAAAGAATTCGGAAAGACACCAAATGAGATCGCAAAGCCCGTCTCAAATCGGATTTAACACCAAGTAGCAAAAGTCCAACTAAAATCCAGTTGGCTGTGAGCGGCTAAACCTTATCCTCTACAATCATTTTTCGATGTTCTCTACCCCAGTTAATCATTTCCGAAATAATATTCCCGAAAGTCCTGCAATATGCAGTGGGTTCATATTCAATTAAAACAGGTGTATCGGGATAAACAGTTCGTTTAACCAACTTATTTAATTCCATATCTTTCATCTCTTTTGAAAGCATTCGTGTGGTAATCCCGGGGATACTTCTTTCAATTTCGCGAAAACGTCGGTTGCCGTTGCAAAGCGAATTAATAACAGGTATTCTCCACTTGCCACCAATGAAATAAAGGGTGTCCTGCAACGCTCTAAGTTCTTCTGTCTGATCTCTTTCCATGGCTACAAAGTTAATTGATATAATGTATGATACTGATATACTCGGTTATACTGATAACAAAAGTATACCATTTCCCTGATAACTTTGTGAAAAAATTAAAGAAATGAAAAACTTGAATAACAAATTAGCCATTGTAACAGGTGGAAACAGCGGAATAGGCTATGCCACCGCAAAAGAGTTAATCGCCGAAGGAGCCAAGGTCATTATCACCGGAAGACGAAAAGAAGCCATTGAGAAGGCTGCTGCAGAGCTAGGAGCTATTTCTTTTGTGGCGGATCAGGGGAAATTGGAAGATATTGAAAATTTCAAAACCCATGTTGAAAAGGAATTCGGAAAAATTGACATCCTGTTTATTAATGCAGGCATCACCGGAAGTTTAGGTCCGATCGAACATATGAGTGCCGAAAATTTTGACAATGTAATGGGTATTAATTTCAGAGGAGCTTATTTTACTTTGAGCAAATTTATTCCCCTGTTGAACGATGGTGCTTCAGTGGTATTTCTTTCATCCAACGTCGCGACCACCTCTAAACCGAATAGTTCGATTTACCAGGCAAGCAAAGCAGCATTGAATTCCATTGCGAAGACCGCTGCTGCAGAATTAGCACCAAGAAAAATCAGGGTAAATTTAGTAAGTCCTGGGCCTACAAAAACGGAGATTATGACGAAAGCAGGGTTGGACAAAAAAACATTGGAAGGTCTTGATGAATGGTTAATCAGCGGAATCCCCTTACAAAAAATGGGAACTGCTAAAGATGTTGCCAAAGCTGTTATTTATCTGTCAGATAACCATGTTGCAAGTTTCATGACCGGAACGGAAATCCTTATTGATGGTGGAATGGTTTTATAATTGGGGCTTTATTTTTTGGAATGCAAGTGCTGGAACCTTCAAAAAATTCCAGCACTTTCTATTGAAATACACCAACTACCGAACGTATCGATCGTTAAAGTATCCAGCTCAGCAAAGGTCTGTGTTCCTGATGGCTTAACTTAATGCAGTATTCAGTGCCCAGTCCTCAAAATGAATCTTTCCTGAATTATATTGCCCCGCAGGTACGAGCAATGATTTAGGAACGATGAGATGCATATACTTGCTATCCTCATCAGAAACAACCTTTATATGCTTGCCTGATATCTCGACATATTTTGCCACAAAATCGTCCATATTGGCCCTTATAGGACCCGCAATCTCGACTGTTCCATTTTTGGGCTCCAAGAGCGCAAACTGCACAATGTAGTCTGCGACATCTTCCAGGGCAATGGGCTGGTAGTCGATTTTGGAAACAAATACCTCGTCACCCTGGCCCTGAACGGCAATGATAGCATCAGTATGCTCATAAAACTGTGTCGAACGAATGATGGTATAAGGTATTCCGGAGTTCTTGATGTTGTCTTCCTGATATTTCTTTGCGCGAAGATATCCGATCTCCAGCGCATCGTCCGTTCCGACAATGGAAAGTACGAGGTGATGCCTGATGTTTGCAGCCAGCTCCGCTTTTACCAGATTTTTTCCTGCGGTCTGAAAAAAATGAATTGCATTTTCTTCTTCGGGAGAGGAGGAATTGGATAGATCGATTACGATCTCCGTATTTTCCAGCGCCAGGGAGAGACCTTCGCCCGTCATGAGATCCACGCCATGTGAAGGCGAGCCAATGTGCACCTGATGACCGAGGTTTGCCAGTTTTTTTGTGACCAGCCTTCCAGTAAGACCTGTACCACCGATTACTAAGATTTTCATATCTGAACTATTTAAAATTACAACTTATCTATAGTGCAAAATTGATCAAAAAGTGAATGCCGGAAAACTGACAAACAAAGGTAAAAGGTGGACAAAAAAAGAAGCCGTGTTTGAGTTGAATAGTATAAGATTGTCTAATCTAGGTCTGGATTGGAGCGTAGTGTCTTTCTGTAGTCACCCGGTGAAAGCTCAGTTTTTTTTGTAAAAAGCCTGATAAAGTACTTGGTGTCCTTATAGCCTAGCTGTACCGCAATTTCCTTAATACTCAATTGTGAATAATAAAGCAGGCGCTGTGCTTCGCTCAGTATTTCCTTTTGGATCAGTGCCGATGCGGATAAGCCCGTCACCATTTTAACGACATCGTTCAGGTGGGCCACGGAGATATTTAACTGTTGGGCATATGCTGCGGGGCGTTTAAGGCTGCGGTAATCACGCTTCACAAGGTTTCTGAACTCGTTGGCAATACTTATAACCCTGGGGCTGTGACTTTTGGACCCTGCGGCGGATCTGCGATCGTGACAAATCACCGCCTGGGTTATAAATGCTGACAGCAGTGGCTGCTGCACTTCCTTATTGGCACTATAGTTTATACTGTCCAAATTTATTAGCGAGTCCAAGATGGAAGTAAACCATTGTTGCTCGGTCGCTGAGAGAGACAATACAATGGTTTCATTTAAAGATGCATCAAGCATGTCTTTGGCTGACCTGGTCATGTGATGGCCTTCGAAGGAAATGTAATAACCGGATGCGCCTAAAACCGTGGTGATCTGATGGACCTGATGGGGAGGGCAGACAAAAAGCGTTCCCGCTGGCATGATCAGCTGTTCAAAATCAAATAGGACTTCCAGCTGTCCAGCTTCAACAAGCATGCAGGTATAGTGGTCATGCCGATGCGGATTCAGTGCTTTTAGGATACCCGGAGTTGAACCATCCCATATTCCAACAGCCATACTGCTGCTGGAATTCATGCTGTTCACTAAAATAGAATCTCTTTTTGGCATGCGGCGCAATTTTAAAGTCAAATTTAATTCATATACTTTAAGAATTACTATCGATTACGTTTTATGATCCTGATTTTTCTATTATTTAGTACGCCCCTTTGCGCTGTTTCAGAAAGTCATCTCAGCTATTTGAACCATAAAAAATCATTGCATAGGGAAAGTTGCTCAAAAAGTGAGGTTTGCCGGAATTGTGCTTCAAAAGTCGAACTTACGTGATGCGTTATCTGCAGCCGGGTATCATCGGGCTGTTGGTGATGAGGAAACCATCAAATGTCAATGCTAAAGACTACATACCACTATGTTTTTCATAATTTGTCCTCGCACTTGTCAGTTCTTCGGTATGACGTGCAATCCATAACCAGAGTGGCGTGACTTGGACCAAAAGACCTTTACCTAGCTCGGTGAGCTCATATTCAACTCTTGGTGGTACCTCAGGAAAAACGCTTCTTGATATCAACCCATCTCTTTCTAGTTCCCGTAAACATTTTGTCAGCATCCGCTGACTGATACCCTTAATATGGCTTTCCAAATTCGAAAAGCGCATCCTACCGTCAATTCCAAGGGCATGAATAACAAAAAGTGACCATTTATTACCAATATGGCTAAGTATATCACGTTTCAGATCTTCCTGGTCTTTGTTCAGCACCTTGCAAATATCATCCCAGGCCGCAGCTATTTCGTTATCAGTCATTGTTCTATCTTTTTTAGTTAAAACGCGCTTGTTGCTTTTTAAAGATAGTTTATTTTGACAATAGAACTTCTAAGAAACGAAAATTAATCTGCCTAATTCTCAAAAGACTAACATCGATGTAAGCAGCTTACATAGAGATAACTTATTGTTTGACAGCATTGGACTCCGTAACTTTGCTTAAGAAAGAGGAACTTAATCCATTACTAATGGATTAAGTTCCTGACAAATTTTTTTTGAAATGAAAAACACATCAATTTTAATATTGGGAGCAGGTGAATTAGGAGTGCCTGTCATCCGTCATATGGCAAATAAAGCCAAAAACTACAGCGGTACAACAGTTACAGTTCTGCTTAGAGAAGCAACCATAAATTCTGAAGATGCAGATAAGAAAAAGATTATAGCCGAACTCAGAGAATTGGGTGTTAATTTACTTGCAGGAGATCTGTCTGCTTCCTCTTCAGAGCTTGTCGCTATTTTTAAAAATTACGATGCTGTTGTTTCTTGTACGGGCTATGGAAGCGGTGCCGGCGGTTTTCAGCTGAAGCTGGCAAATGCTGTTTTGGATGCTGGAGTGAAAAGATATTTTCCGTGGCAGTTTGGAGTTGATTTTGAAGTTATAGGCCGGGGGAGTGCTCAGGATCTATTTGACGAACAGCTCGATGTACGTGAGCTTCTTCGATCACAAAATGCTACAAAATGGGTTATTATTTCCACCGGTATGTTTACCAGCTATCTTTTTGAACCCTTTTTCGGCCTTTTGGATATGGAGAAGAAATCTTTCAATGCTATTGGGGGCTGGGATACTGCGGTTACTGTCACAACGCCTGAGGATATCGGAAAACTTACCGCTGAGATATTTTTTGCGGAGCCAGCGATTGAGAATGAGGTCGTTTATATTGGTGGAGATACGATCACCTATGGACAGTTGGTGGAAATTGCTGAATCGCTTTCCGGGCAAAAGTATGATCGCAAACTTTCCGATATGAAGGAAATACAGCAGGACCTTAAAGATGATCCTACTAATTTCGTGAAAAAATACCGTTCAATCTTTGGTGCCGGTAGAGGTGTTTCTTGGCCATTGGAGGTGACATACAATTTCAAACATGGTATTGAAATGATTTCCGCAGCACAATGGGCACAGGATAATATTGATTGGGATTCTTTTAATAAATAGGACGTAGTCATTTATTCGGTGACTTAACCACGTACCGTATTCAGCAGATCGTGCGGATACCCGAGGCTAATGGAGCTTAATTTATCCAGCTTCGTTGGTTCTTCAGGAGTTAACGTGAGATCTGCTGCTTTTATAATTTCCTCAAATTGATTGCTATTCCGTGCTCCCAATAACGGGAATGCCTCTTTTGATAAATTCCATACCAATGCGAACCGCCGTGTACTTGATGCGCAGCTTGGCCAATTGATTGAACATGGATTGATCAATAAAGTCTTCTTTGATCAGCTTCCGTTGAAAGTAGAATATGAACTGATTGGGCTGGGTAAACGCCTTATACCAGTCATTGCGGTAACGGCACAATGGAGTGAGGATCACAGAAATGAATTGGAAAAGATTCTATGAGAAATCCCGCTCATTAGGGGAGGTGCGTGCTTAAGACGCTATTATAAACATGAAAAACACCAAACAGTAAAACCATTTGGTGTTATTCTTTGAAATGCAGGGTATTTTACTTCGCAAACAGTGCTTTTCGCAAAGCCGTTGCCGCATCTAACACAGATTCCTGTACAGCGTGGATATGCGCTAGTGGATTCAGCATCCCATAATCGTGAATAAAGCCTTTATACTCTGTAACAGTCGTTGGCACACCGGCATCATCCAATTTTCTTCCATAGGCCACACCCTCGTCATGCAGAATATCATTCTCGGCAACCTGAACAAGTGCAGGAGGCAAACCTTTCAGTTCTTCCAACGAAGCTTTCAGTGGAGACGCGTATTTGTTGCCGCGCTCTTTTAAGTCAGGCAGGTAATTGTCCCACATCCATTTCATCAACGGCGTTGTTAAAAACCGTTCCTGTGCAAATTTTGTGTACGATGCTCTGCTGAAGTCGGAGTCTGTTACGGGCCACAAAAGTACCTGCTGTTTTAGCTTGGGACCATTTTTGTCTTTGGCCATCAATGCGACCACTGCTGCCATATTTCCACCGACACTGTTTCCGGCAACAGCAAGGCTGCTCGCGTCGACCCCGATTTCTTTTCCATGCTTGGCAACCCATTTTGTTGCGGCATAAGCCTGATTGATGGCTACGGGAAATCTGGCTTCCGGAGATGGGGTGTAATCCGGGAAAACGGCTACTGCACCACTGTTGACAACAAGGTCACGAACCAGTCTTTTGTGGGTAGGGTAGTCTCCCAAAACCCATCCACCGCCGTGGAAGAACATAAATACGGGTAGTCCGGCCTGTGCACCTTTGGGTTTTACGATATGGATTTTTACGGTCTGCCCGTCCTGAGTAATGATTCTCTCTGATTCCTGGATATCAGAATAATCGAAGTTTACCGATTTTTGAGCTCCTACCAGAACAAGTCTGGCATCTTTTGGTAAGAGGGTTTCCAGCGGTTTCCCGTCGCCGCTGTTCAACGCTTTTAAGAATGCTCTTGTTTCCCGGCCGATATTGGGGTCATGAGATGCGGGGTTTGATTGTGCCATGATATTGAAACTTAAGACGGTAAGTGCCGCCAATGTTAAAACTTTTGAATAGATTGATTTCATTGTAAAACATCCTGCATGGGGAGCAGCAAGTAGTTCTTCGGGATTTGTTCCGACGCCTTCAGCGAAACGGCTGTTGAATGAATATTGGGTCTGTTTCAAAACGGAACTTTGTGTGGTCAGATGTCCGTTTCCATCTTTGATGGTGCCGTTCCAAACGGCGGTAGCATTACGTTTCATACGCTTTATTTTTGATTGTTAATTTCTTATAGAACAAAGGTATGTCATATAAGCAATCTAAATAAAGAGCAAAAAGTCGATATAAATTGTACTTTTTTCCTTTTGTAGTCTAATTTTTAATTTCTTTTCGAAAAGCCGCAGGAGTTTTTCCTGATTTCTGTGTAAAGATCCGGTTGAAGTAAGCTGGGTCTTCATAACCCAATTGGTAGGCGATTTCCTTTATGGTAAGCTCGGTGTAAAGGAGCAGGCGTTTGGCTTCAAGGACGATCCTGTTTTTGATCATCTCGTTCGGATTTTCAAGGTTGAGTTTATGGAATTTGTTGGAGAGCGTTTTTGGAGCCAGGTTTAGCAGGTCCGCATAATCGGCCACGCTGTGTTTTCCCTTGTAATGAATATTGACCAGCCGGCTGAAGTTCCTGAAAAAATCCTGATCCGTGCTGACGAGGTCTAGCGTTTCATTTTGGAGGTTCTGCTTTTTCCACTGCCGCGTTGCACGGATGATTATCTGCTTGAGGTATGTTCGGATCATTTCTTCTGAAGAGCGGTCCTGCGCATGAAGCTCATCGCCGATCTGAGCGAATAATTGCGATATGCTATGCAGCTCATCGCCGCGCAGGTCTACTGTCGGATTCTCAAAAATATTATTGAACAAGAGTCCGTCGCAGGCAACCTCCTCATCATGAATCTGAATACAGTAGAAATCTCGGTTGTAATGAATTAAAAAGGCTTTATCTTCATTGGCCGACTGAATGTCAAGATATTGATTGGTATTGATGAAAAACAAGGTGGGATTTTGAGTTTTATAAGCAGCGAAGTCCACCGTTAGTGCGTAACCCGCCGGAATGAGCAATACTTTGATGTAATGGCGGAAAGTTTCGCCGTTCACCAGATCCAGCGAAGAGGAATCGAAAGAAATCAGGCCTAATTTTTTATGGTTCGATTCGAAAATAGAAGTAGCATTGTTCATAAGGACGTTTGTTAATGTTCAAATGTATCTCTTTTGCTGATAAAACTAAAATAAGCGATACAATTTCCAGGCTATAAAAAAATAGGGCTGTTCCGGTTATTCACAATCGTCTCTGGACGTATTGATCTGTAAAATGGCATTCTTGGTTATAGTAGCACAGCTAGTTGTCGCTCTTTTTAAGGATTAGTGTGTGCTTGTTTATTGCTAAGCGCTGGCTTTTCCTCTTTTTATAAACTATGGTAAATACGATAGCAAAGGCAATGGTAGATCCCCTCAATATGTTCGCGTAAACACCTCCTAACGATGTATTGTCAAAGTCGAACAAAATCCAGGTCAAGTTCATCAGTGTATGCGTCCATATCGGAACCCATAAGTTATAATTCCATTCCGCAAAAAGCCAGGCAAAAAAGACTGCGCCCAGAAATGTGAGCATAAAAATGCCCATCATCCTGTTGATATCTTGGCTCTGATATAAATGCCCGGAAGCAAATAGGACTGCACCAAAAAATATCGCTGGGATAAAACCCAGTTTTGTCTTTCGGAATAACTGGCCAAAAAGAAAACCCCTGAAATATAATTCTTCCATAAAACCGGCGATAACTGTTTGTGCAATCAAGGTCTGCATACTGATCTCCTTATTCAGGCCGAAGATAAAAAGACCTCCAGCCAGCATGGGCGACACAAAAAGAAGACTTAATGTTATTCCGGTCGCAAAATTGCCAGAAAGACCCAGACTTTTAAATACTCGTTTGCGCTTACTGAGGACGTAAGTTCCTAGAAAAATAGGTATTCCGATGATGAAATAAGTAAGTATATAGCTCAATAACCCTTGCCGGGTAAGTGTATCGAGTTCTCTTTTAATGGGGCCGAAAAATAAAAACAGCATATAATAAAGAGAGAAGCTTACTAAAACAACAAGTATTACGCTTAATGTTGGGCCGGTTTTCATAACATGGAGATTAGTTTTTACACGATAGCAAATAAACATCTTGTGATAGCTTATTTTTAAATCTGGTCAGTAACAATCAGTGTTTCAAATATAAAACATTGATTGTTATTTAGCAATTATTCATCATTGTGCATTAAGCCGCTTTCGGGACTATGTGCTTTGCAAATACTACAATGACAAGATGCCCATATTTTTATTTTAATACAAACGATCTCAATTTCAGGCTGTTCTAGCTAATAAGACAGAATTTCGTTTCTGCTGATTGTTAAGGATGGCTGAATGGTGGATTCAGCCTCCTTTAACACCAATGTTTTGCTGATAAAATAGCTTACAGAATTCCCAAGTTTTATAGGATAAACCAAGATGTAAAAATGATAATACTAATATTATTATAATACGTATATTTACCTTGTTGACAAACACTTTTAAACCCAATCAATTGTATGATTAACTTGCACGGTACGGATTCTACCTTTACGGTATCCCAAAAGCATCTCGCGCAGGCGCTCGCACAGGCACGTATGGGCTTCTGGGAAGTTAGCCTACTGGAAAAAAATTACATGTCCTGTACGGATCAATGCAAAAGAAATTTTGGTTGGGATATAGCAAGGGAATTTAGCTATGGTGATATGTTGGGCTGTATTGTGGATGAAGACCGGGAGGCAATGCAGGCGAGTGTCGCGAGGTCTATTGAACTACAGATACCCTATATTGCACAGTATCGTGTAAGACATGGTGATGATAGCATCCATTGGATTGAGGCACGTGGATGGGTTACTTATGACGAGAATGGCTGCCCGCAGGTCATTTCGGGAACGACGCTTGATATTACAGAGAAGAAGGAGCTGGAAATTTTACGCGATGAAATGTTGAGCATCGCCATGCATGAAATCAAGACACCGCTATCATCCGTGAAAGGAACCCTGCAGCTTCTGAACAGGCAGTTGACAGCGCAAGAAAATGCTTTGTCAAGTAAACTCGTAGAAAATGCGATCAAAGCCACTGACCGTATTAATCGCCTTCTCAATGAAATGGTCGCCCCCGTGATGGTAATGGCCAAAGGAATCGAACTTGATAAATCCACGATAGATTTGACCCAGCTTATCCTTGAAATAAGCCAAAATGCTGCGCTCATATTTCCCGAAAGTAAGCTGCACTTACATTTGCCCGATGATACAGTATTTACGGAGGCGGACGGTTATCGTATCGGGCAGGTAATTACCAACCTGATCAATAATGCCATTAAATATAGTGATAAAAAATCACCCATACACATCACGATGACAGCAGATCAGCATGAAATATCCGTACTGATAAGCGACCTTGGGATGGGAATAAAACCTGAGGATAGGAAAAAAGTATTTGAGAAATTTTATCGCTCCAAAGGTCACAACCATATTGAAGGTTTCGGTATCGGGCTCTTTCTCTGCGCCGATATCATATTGCGCCACGGCGGTCAGATCCATATACTCGATAAAGAGGGGCCGGGCACCGATATTTCTTTTACCCTGCCGCATAAAGGAGGGGAGACCCCTATAAAATAAAATCCATAATTATTTAAATTAAAATCGCCAATAAAGCGGCCAGCAGTGCTGGTAGCATAATGATCAGTCCCAATTTGAGGAACCTCCATGCGCTGATATCGTAGCCATGGCGTCTAAGTTCTTTGAGCCATAAGATTGTTGCCAGTGATCCCGTAACCGAGAGGTTCGGACCCAGATCTACACCGATTAGTATGGCGCTCCTAACAATATCGGGCAGCTGGATCTGAGATAGCGCAGTTCCCGCAATCAGACCGGCGGGCAGGTTGTTGATCACATTGCTGCCGACGCCTATAACGATTCCTGCCAACCAGGTTGTTTTTCCCGGTGCCGCTACCGCACTGGCAGACAGTTGTTGCGCCAGTATACCGATCAAACCTGTTTGCTGTACAGCTTCAACCAGGACAAACAGTCCGGCTACCAGCGGAATGACAGACCATGAAATATGACGGAATAACGCAATTGGATTTTTTCTTTCGGCGATTGAAACCAATAATGCCGTGCTGACGCCGGCAATCGCGGTCGGAACGCCGAGATCCCATTTTTTAGCCGAGGCCAGCATTAACAGCGATGAAGTGAAGACAATGCCTGCCAGCGCCATTTTGCCGCCACGAGGAAGCCGTTCTATAGCCATATCAGACCGCAAAGTAGGGGCTAAGTTATTCTTCTGGGTCAAATAGAGTATCAGAAAGGTGACCCCGATGGAAAGTATGGACGGTAACGTATAACGTGCAAGCCAGCTCGCTAAGGATGGCATATGATCGCCATAGATCACCAGATTGGCGGGGTTGGATATAGGCAGTACGAAGGATGCTGCATTGGCAATAAATGCGCAGATGAGCAGGTAGGGCAACGGATTTTTCACCTTTGCTTTAGATGCTGCCACTGCTACAGCTGGCGTGAGTACAACTGCCGTCGCATCGTTTGACATAAAGATCGTAACGACCGTACCGACCAGGTAAATAAGCACAAAAAGTTTCGTCGTCGAACCTGCGGAAAGTTTGATGGCTTGGGAGGCAAGCCAATCAAACAGACCCTCGCGTCGCGCCGACTCCGCCAAACTCATCATCCCTATCAAAAATAGGTAAACATCAAGACCCTTGCCGATACCTGTCCAGGCGGCTTGGAATGAGATCAGTCCGAAGAGCATTAACAGGATAGCACCAATAGTAGCCCAAATGGCTTCCTGGATCTTAAATGGCCGTATGATAACTCCCGCAGTAGCAAATGCCGCGATGAGGAAAATGTAAAAATTGGAACTCATTCTTTATGTGGTCATAAAATAATCAAAACTATAACAGTTCGAATGGTGTTATTCACCTGATCTTACGTTAAAATTGATTATTTCAAAAAGCGGGCTGCTGCATGTAGCTCGCTTTTAATTTTTCATGGGAATATACGTAATAATAAGAAACTAAAATTGTACTAAGTAAGAAAAACTGTTACTCTTTAATAATGGAAAAAATAGCGAATATTCAAGCAACAGGACAAGTTGTAAAAGCTGATCGAGCTAAATTGTATTAGCACGGTGTAATACTTTTGATTGTTTGACCATATTCTTTAATAAAATACCTATTTTGTGCTAACAAGCCATAGTTAGAGGAAAGGATAGGTGTTTTAGGGCGATGGACTAGCAAAGTCATATTAATAAAGCAGTAAATTGAGCCAACATATTCATGAAGAGGAGAATAATTATTTGCGAGGACGATACACTTATATTAGATGTGTTGGGGCTTGCATTAGCGAACGAAAACCAGGAGGTCATATCCGTTGCCCATAGCCCGGAACTCATGGCTACGATAGACGAAAGACAACCTGACCTGTTGATTGTGGATCTACAGATGCCGTGGCTGGCCGGAGACGACATTGTGCGGCAACTCAAGGCATCCGAAAAATACAGCTCAATAAAAGTGATTATGATGTCGGCGAGCCTTCAAGGCAAAGCGATAGCTGATGCTTGTGGGGCCGACGCTTTCTTGGCCAAACCATTTGAACTGGATGAACTTGAATTTTTAGTGGCTAAATTATGTCCGCCCGGGTTAATTGATATTTTATAAGCATTTATTATGGCTCTAACATTTGTATGGAGCAAGTAATTGCAACATGATGTTTACAAAAGCTTTCGTTACGTCAATGTTACAATGGTCTACTGCGTCATTGTTTATATTTGTAGTGTACGCAAATCAAAATGCTGTGCATTAGATATCATACAACCTATGTTAAGACGAGTTATATTTCAATTTCTCTTACTGATAAGTGCGATGCTACTGATCGTGAAGCCTTTGATCGGATTTTCATTATATCATCAGGCAAAGACCCAAGGCGAGAATGAGTTTATCACCGTTATCAAGGCCTTTAGTAAACGAAAACAGGAATACCTGGATTGGGTTGATGTTAAAGATAGTGTCTGTCTGACGCTCTCGCCACTTCGTCACTTTGTCGCTAAAGTAAGGGAGTTTTTTATTACCCACTTTTTCAACACCTTCTTTCCGAATTCCAGCATGTTTTCGATTGGTAACTTGCTATCCAAAATAATATTGCCGCTGGAACGGCTATACCTGCGTAATCTTCAGCTGACTTTATGATAAAAAAGCCATTTTAATCGTATTGAGTGGGTCCCAATGGGACCGCAAACATTCATTTATCTTAAAATAAGCTTTTTATATGTTTCAAAAACTTGTCCTTATGGGGCATGTGCTGCTCTGCTGTAGCTTCTTTAGCTATGGACAGGAGAGTCATGTACCTATCAAACTCAACCAGCTGCTGTCTTCGGTAACGCAGCATGCGCCATCCTTACGTACCGACTACGTGCGTACACAGGTGCAGCAGGCCCGCGCTGCAGAAGTCAAAAACAACCGTCTGCCGAGCCTACAGGTGTCGTATCAGGCAGACGTCGGCTCCAATAATAATGTGCCGGGGCCTTACTTCGGATTTGGCCTCGTGCCGACCAATAATGGCGGTATACGTCCCACTAATAATTATCAGGCTGTGAGCAGCAATCTTGGCATTGCCGCCTTCCAGTGGGAGGTCTATAATTTTGGCCAATTTAAAGCCCAGGACCAGCTCGCGCAGGCGGAGGTGGCCGTGGAGAACCGTCGTTTTGAACAGTCGAAATATGACTTACAGTCCTTCACGATCTATAGTTATCTGCAGTTATTGAAATTGCATGACCTGATCGAAATCCAATCGCGCAGTATAGCCCGTAATCAGGAAATACGTCAATCGATATTTGCGCTGGTCAAAAGTGGTATCCGGGCGGGCGTGGATACCAGCTTGGCCGATGCTGAAATATCCCGTAGCCAGCTTGGCCTCATTGAACTGGACAATCAGCAACAGCAATTACAAATTCAACTGGCTACTTTGTCGGGTATGCGGCCAGCGCAGATTGTAGCGGATACCACTGCCGAAAAGATCCTGTTCGAGCAGGTAAAAAACGCGCCTATTGAACTCGATGGCGGCCGTCAGCATCCTATGGTAGCCTATTATAATGCGTTGTTCGACAAGACGAAGATGGAAGAAAAGCTGGTTGCCAACAGCTACCGTCCCAAGCTGTTTCTCTCGGGGGCTGTATGGGGCAGGGCATCCAGTGTACATAGCGATAATAGTTATGGTTCGCTAACCGACGGCTTTGGTCTACAGCGTGGTAATTACCTCGTTGGTCTGGGAATCAACTACAACCTGTTTGATTTGCGCCGCAAAAAGGTAAAACTCCATACGCAGCGTCTTATGGTGGATGAGGCTGGTCAAAAGCTACAGGAACAACAGGCCAACATCGCCATGAATATTGCACAGTCTACCACTGAAGTGGCAACTGCTGAAAGACGTCTGAAGGAAATTCCGCGTCAGACCAAAGCTGCCAATGTGGCCTACCGCCAGAAATTTTCCCTGTATAAAAATGGGCTGATCGATATTGTGGAGGTCAACGTTGCCCAGAACATGCTCAATCAGGCAGAGCGCGATTACATCACCGCCAAGTATAATTATTATCTGGCATTGTTCCACCAGGTGGTGGCACAGAACAATGTCGATGGCTTTCTTCAACTTTTTAACTAATCACTTATGTCACTAGTCACAGCTGCTTTACGAAGGCCGATTACCACAGTGATCATCACCCTCAGCCTGCTGCTCTTTTCGGTCCTCGCTGTACTGAAAATACCGATTGATATCTTTCCGCAGCTCAATTCACCGACCATTTACGTCATTGAATCTTACGGCGGGATGTCCCCACAGCAGATGGAAGGTTTTTTCTCCTCCCGGATGCAGGATCAGTTTCTCTATGTCAACGGAATCAAAAATATATCCGCCAAAAATATTCAGGGCCTTACGCTCCTAAAACTTAGTTTCTACGAAAATACCGATATGGCCGAAGCCTCGGCGCAGGTGGCGCTGCAGGTAAACCGTGCCATGAAGTTTTTTCCGCCAGGAGCATTGCCACCACAGGTGGTCCGTTTTGATGCTTCCTCTTTACCCGTGGGTCAGCTGGTTCTTTCTTCCAAGACAAGAAGCCTCAAGGAGATCTACGATATGGCGAGCACGTTGGTGCGGCCCATGTTTTCTGCGGTACCGGGCCTCTCGGCACCGCCACCCTTTGGAGCCAACTCCAGGACGATCACGGTCAATGTAGACCCTAATAAATTGCGGAGCTACAACTTGACTGCCGACGAAGTGGTGATGGCATTATCCAAATTTAACGTGATGTCACCATCAGGCAACCTCCACCTCAACAATACGATGTATGTGACCACCATCAATTCACTGATCAAGAATGTTGCAGATTTTGCTGATATCCCTATTCTGACAAAAAATGGGATCCCGATTTATATCAAAGATGTCGCACGCGTGTCGGACGCTTCGGATGTGACGGTCAGTTACGCACTGATCAATGGTCGGCGCTCAGTTTATATTCCTGCCGTTAAGACTTCAGATGCTTCCACCTGGGCAGTAGTCAGCAACCTAAAGGCTAAGCTTCCGGAAATCCAGAATCTGCTGCCAGAGGATGTGAAGGTGTCTTATGAATTTGACCAGTCCGTAGCGGTTATGAATTCAGTGCAGAGTCTTTTGCACGAAGGGGGGCTCGGTGCTCTGCTTACGGGGCTCATGGTACTCTTGTTTCTGCGCGACTGGCGAAGCAGCTTGATTGTGATCGTCACCATACCAGTATCCATTCTGATTGGCGTCCTGCTGCTGACATTGTTTGGCCAGACCATCAATATTATGACCTTGAGCGGTTTGGCCCTAGCCATTGGTATCCTTGTCGATCAGGCCACGGTGACCATCGAAAGCATACACCAGCATCAGGAACAGGGTACGCACAAGCGTAAGGCGATCTATAAGGCCTGTCAGGAGATTTCCGTGCCGCTGCTCTTGATCCTGTTCTGTATTTTGGCTGTATTTGCACCTTCTTTTATGATGACGGGGATTCCCCGGGCGATGTTTTTGCCACTTTCTTTATCGATTGGATTGACGATGATCGCTTCGTACTTTATGGCCCAGACCTTGGTACCTATTTTATCCAACTGGCTGCTCAAAGAGCATCATATCGGTCATTTCAAGTCTGACTCGCCGGGCTTTTTCGATAAGATCAAAAAACGTTATCGCTTCGGCTTATACCGCTCCATGCGCCATAAGGGCAAAGTCATCATCGCTTATCTGTTGCTCACGCTGGCGCTATCGGCAGCGGCATTTGTGTACATCGGCAAGGATATGATGCCCAAGGTTAACAATGGGCAGTTTCAGCTCAGGATCAAAGAGCCCGATGGAACCAGGCTGGAGCGAACCGAAGAGTCCGTCAAACAGGTGCTGCAGGTAATCGATAGTACGGTCAACCATCAGGTTGCCATCAGTTCGGCCTATGTTGGCCTGGTGCCCAGCAGCTATGGCGTCAGCAACCTTTATGTATTCAACACCGGAACGCACGAAGCCGTGATCCAGGTGAACCTAAATGCGGACTACCATGTGAATATGGACGAACTCAAAGATGTCTTACGACGAAATATCCATTATAAACTGCCCAAATTGCGCCTGAATTTTGAGCCTATCGATATGACCGAAAAGATTATGAGCCAGGGGGCTGCAACACCGATCGAGGTGCGCATAGCCGGAAAGAAAATGGACGAACTGAAGGTCTATGCCGATCAGGTTGTCAGCGCATTGCGGCACATCGACTATCTACGGGATGTGCAGATCGCGCAACCACTCAGACTACCCACCATTTCCATTGCCATAGATCGTCTCAAAGCCTCCCAGCTAGGTCTGCAGATGGATGATATTGCACGATCGGTAACAGCCAGCACTTCCTCGAGCCGGTTTACACAGAAAATCCAATGGCTCGATGAAAACAATACCTATACCTATCAGGTACAGGTGCAGGTGCCTGAATATGTGATGAACACGATGGACGAGCTGCGCGAAATTCCGCTCGTGAAAGGGCAGCTCACACCGACCTTGGGCGATATAGCCAGTTTCAATACACAATATCTACCAGGTGAGTATGACCGGCAGGGGCCAAGGCGGTATTTGACCGTGATGGCAAATATCCATAAGAAAGACCTGGGGACAGCAACAGCGGATGTGCAACAAGCTATTCGTGAACTCCCGGCTCCGCCGCGTGGTGTTGTAGTGGAAATGAAAGGGATGTCGACACTATTGCTCGATACCATGGGTAGTTTGCAGTTGGGGCTTGCCTGTGCAGTTGTTGTTATATTTCTACTACTGGCAGCGAATTATCAAAGTGTGAAGCTTTCGCTAACCGCATTGGTGACTATTCCTGCAGTGATCCTAGGATCCTTGGCGATGCTATTGCTCACAGGGTCGACGCTCAATCTGCAATCCTACATGGGGATGATTATGTCTACTGGTGTCTCCGTAGCCAACGCCATTTTGATCGTGTCCAATGCTGAAGCACTGCGATTGGATTTCCGCAATGCCAGGACGGCAGCGCTGGCCAGCGCAACAACGCGGCTACGGCCGATCCTGATGACCAGTATGGCAATGATTGCCGGCATGATTCCCATGGCCATGGGAATGGGGGAGACGGGTGAGCAGGCGGCACCATTGGGCCGGGCCGTGATCGGCGGTCTATTTGCCTCCACATTTGCTGCCCTATTTATCCTGCCGCTCCTGTTTGTGTGGATGAAGGAAAAATCCACGTTCGATTCCGAATCACTATTGCCGCAGGACGAACCCGATCATCAAAAGTTACTGGTGGAAAAAGACAAGTATAGTGTAAACTAAAAAAAATGTAGTGTTCTTTCCGAATCGAAACCCAGCAGTATAAACTGGTAGGATAAAGACAGAAATTACTATGCATCAGAAAGAGAATTGTATTTAAAGATAAAATCGCCAAAGGCAGCATGTATGCCTTAAAGACACAATTGAGTAATGAACAAGAATATCAAACGGATGAAAAAAATAGGCTATTTACTAGTACTGACAGGATTACTTTCCGCTTGCGGTCACACCGAAAAGCCCATTGACCTGACGCCGAAAAATCCGGCTAAGGCCAGCACCTATCAGACCACAGTCATACAAGAGAAAGTCATGTCCAGCAGTGTGCGTTTACCCGGTAAGCTCAAACCTTTTAATGAGGTAAATATCTATGCCAAAATGAACAGCTTCGTCAAGCATATCTTGGTGGACAGAGGTACAGTTGTCAAAAAGGGACAGCTGCTGATGCAGCTGGAGGCGCCAGAAATGCTCGCTGCGGTGCAGGCCGCGCATTCACGTTTTGTGCAGGCACAGGAAACCGCTTCTGCGAGTAAGGATAAATATAAAAGGCTCAAAAATGCCGCACAGGAGGAAGGGGCAGTATCACCACTTGATCTGGACAATGCGCTATCAAAGATGAAAGCTGACGAAGCGGTAGCCATGTCGGAAAAAGCAAATGTAGAAGAAGTTGAAATGTTGCAGTCTTACCTGAATATCAAAGCGCCATTCAATGGTGTGATTGTACAGCGTAACGTCTCCGAGGGAGCACTGGTCGGACCGGGAAAAGGAAATGATCAACCCCTGTTGATCCTGCAAGATCTCAATAAATTAAGATTGGAAGTGCAGATCCCCGAGACCTATGTCGATAAAGTCGACCTCTCGAAAAAGGTCGCTTACCGTTTTAATAACACCCCGAATAAGGTGTTTGAAGGGATGATAGCCCGTTCAGCGAATTCCTTGGGCGCCATGCAGTCTGAAGCGATAGAGGTCGATGTCGCCAACTCGGATAACAAACTCAAACCCGGTTTATACTGCGAGGTCGATATTCCACTGTCTGCCGGAGCCAATTCGTTATTGGTACCTTCCAATAGTATTGTACGTTCGACAGAAAGGCAGTATGTGATCCAGCTTATAGATGGTAAGACACATTTTGTGGATATCAAAGAAGGGGTATCCACACATGATTCTACCGAAGTTTTTGGAAAGTTAAACAGGAGTGATCAGATCTTGCTGCATGCCAATGACGAAATCAAAGAGGGAGTCAAACTTCCCTTGGATAAGTAGGTATACATCATTATCTCCAAAAAGTATGAAAGGTCCTTTTGGGCCTTTCATTGCTTACATTGTATTTTATAAAGAAACGCTTGTTTACTAGTTAAGACTAGGAAAATACCTTCGGTTAAAAGTTGCAACTATCATGAGATCAACCTCAAAAAATGGCTGGCATAAATAAGCTGGCATAAATAATAAGGCTAGGCGTTTCTATATGAAATCCGTATATGAAGGGGAGTCGCTTCTGCTTCCGTTCCTCCATCGAGCCATTCCTCGAGTCCGTAAACACTAAGCGCTGTGAAATCTGGATCCTCATCTTTCTTTTCGTCTTTTTGAACTTGAAGTACATTGTCTTCCATGAGGTAATTGCTGATAGCAGTTCCAAGTTTTTGACCGAGCCCAGCGGGAAGTTTGTTAAGTTTATACGACTGATTGGAAGTCAGGTTAAAGTTGTGTTCCATCCAACCCACAAAATTATCTTTCATAAGCTGTAGCGCTAGTGCCCGATCTACCCTAGGTAGCGCGAGAAGTGTGGCAACTTTAGCTGCCAAACCAACGTCGTCTAAGTTTTCTTTCATAAAAATTCTCTTTTGGCAAATATTTATTTTAAAGATTACTTAAACGAATGCGAAGGAATAACCTCCGTGATTTTGGAGGATAATCTTCTTTTTGAAGATTCAATTTTGCTTAATACTTGATTAATTTTAATAAATTAGATGTTCAAACAATATAAACCTTATTCTAATAACAGTATTTGGTGGAATGATATGAAAATGTTAAGATTATTCGTTGAGAGCTTTTTCGTCTCTTCGATTTTTAATTTAATTGCAAGTAATGGATTTAAGTTAAATAGAATTTGGACGCAAGCCTATTGGACCTGGACATTGGCATTTGCTTTGGCAATAGTCGTTGCTGCGCTGCTCATTCGTGTTCGATTGAAAGTTTTGTGGATCCACTGGCAGAAAAAATATACGCAATTGCAATTATTTAGAAGGGGACGCGTGCAGACCAATAGTTTACCAAAATCAGAACTGGTATGGGCCATTCTGTCCACATCCTTAGCACTTTTAATGGTCTATCTCTGCTTTATCTATCTAATCGCTTTTGTACGTAGCGGTAGTACATATATGCTTTTTATAAATTATTTATTCCATTATATGCCTTTTGTCGCTACAGGATGCTTGGCCTATGTAAGCTATATTTTTATCAGAGGGCAATTATGGTGGTTTACGCCAACAAATGCAGTGGCGCTTTTCAGCGATCTGCTACCAGAAAAAACAGTTCCTGTGGAAAAAGTGGTTACCATACTCCCTCCAAGCGCATTGGATAAAAGTATTCCAATCGGATCACTCTATGATGCGCTTTACATCCAAGCTCGATTCGATCTAAGTGCATTGCGAAAAGATGCTGTTCGTATGTTTGATATTCCTTTCTATTTTTCTAAAAGAGGAGAAAAACAAGTTGTACTGATTGATGGTACGCGATTAGAGGCCGGTCGTTTTTTGCAGGAGCTAGAAAAAAGAGGGCTTGACAAATGGTTTTTCCGTATAAGTAGCACCTGTAGAGTGAATATGATGCATATCCATTTCCCAATTTCGCCTAATGCGTCCCAGCTGGAGTTTCGTAAGGAGGTGTTTCAATGCCTGAGGTTGAACATGACGGAAATGGAGATCGGAAACCTGCTTCTGGTAACCGAATGGATGCGAAAAGAAAAAAAGCTAAAAGATTTTTTGGATAACTTACCTAATCTGCGGCATAAGGGCTGGGACCAACTTATACCACTGAATTGATAAATTCCGCTATGATAAAGATCAAACGAGTATAGTGTAAATGCTGTATCTCTGACTTTATTGAAAACAATCAGATGACGTTCTTTGAATTATTCTTGCGGGTAGACAAGGCCTTTGCTGAGGAAGTGTTTATCCCAAGGCATTGTTATAACCCGAGTATGCGCGTTTTGTCCTATCTGAGCTTTTTTACAAAGTACAATTGAGCTTTTTTGCCAAGTTAGGTGAATAGGGTACAGCTAAATTTGTACTATAAATAATAACAAAATGAAAACAGTCAATAAGATTTATAGCAACGGGGAATTTGTAAGCCCGCACGGAACGGAAATTTATAATCTCATCAATCCGTCTACGAATCAAAAGATCGGTGAAGTCACTTTAGCCGATGTAACCGATACAAGGAATGCCATTGCAGCAGCTAAAGCTGCCTTCCGGACATTTTCAAAATCTACCGTGTCGGAACGTATCGGTTATTTGACCAAACTGAAAACCGCGATTGAGAAGAGAAAGCAGGATTTTATCGATGTGATGATCGAAGAATACGGCGGAACGCATCAATTTGTCAGCATGAGCAACGCGCATACCGGAGCCTGGTTTGACAGTATGATTGAAGTGCTTAAAAGCTTTGAATTTGAACGGACACTTAACGCCGCATCGGTACGATTTCAGCCCGTGGGTGTTGTGGCTATCATTACGCCCTGGAATGCCAGCAACAGTTCGGTGGCCAGTAAAGTCGCTACCGCAATTGCCGCAGGATGTACCGTAGTTGTCAAACCCAGTGAAATGAGTGCTTTGCAGACGAATGTGCTGATGGAAGCTTTTCACGAAGCCGGTTTACCAAAAGGTGTTATCAATGTGGTTACCGGTCTCGGAAATGTAGTGGGCACCGAACTTACCGATAATCCCGGAATTGCCAAAATTTCATTTACAGGTTCTACAGCCGTAGGAAAATCCATCGCCAAACGAGCGGTCGATACCATGAAACGCATCACGCTCGAACTGGGCGGAAAGTCGCCCAATATTATACTGGATGATGCAGACCTCGATAAAGCAATTCCGATGGCCGTATACGGTGCTTACATGAACAGTGGTCAGGCCTGTATAGCGCCGACAAGGCTCCTCGTGCCACAGCATAAACTCGATCAGGTAAATGCCTTAGCGAAGGCCACTGCCGAAAGTATGGTTGTCGGTCTGCCACAAAATGCAGATACCAACATCGGACCGATGGTGAGCGTGAAGCAGTTTGATCGCGTACAGCAGTATATTAAAACGGGTATCGGGGAAGGGGCAACCTTGTTGACCGGCGGATTGGGAAAACCTGAAGGTCTGGAAGGGGGCAACTTTGTGAAAGCCACCATTTTTACAAATGTCAGCAATGCGATGACCATTGCGCGGGAAGAAATTTTTGGTCCAGTTCTGTGTATTATTCCTTATCAAACCGAAGCGGAAGCCATCGAAATTGCCAATGATACGCCTTATGGACTAGCGGCCTACATCTCATCGGCGGATAGCGAAAAGGCCAAACGTGTGGCTGCAGAGATCGATGCCGGACGGATCTGTATCAATGGATTCAGTCACGACCCCATGGTTCCGTTCGGCGGATTCAAGCAGTCGGGTATTGGACGGGAATATGGTGTATATGGTTTGCAAGCCTACCTTGAAATCAAAGCCGTACTAAGCTAATTTTTTATACATTTGACAAAGCGTTGTCGTGTGGGCGGCGCTTTGTCTTGATCGATCGTCTTATGATAGAAAATTCGGATATTGTCTATTCCTGTTACCACCAAGTGAGCAGAAAAGGGGAAAATTTTGTGGCTCAGCATACGATTTCATATCAGTTGTCGGGAAGTTTTATGTTGTCCGACAATAGAGACCAGCATACTGCGCATCCGGGCGATTTTCATCTCATCCGAAAAAACCAGCTGGTGAAATTCGCAAAAATTCCACCACAAAACGGCGCCTGTGAAAGTCTGAATATCTACCTGAGTGACGAAACACTAAAGAATTTTGCGCATGAGTATGAGCTGAAAGCAGAACATTCAATCGTAACAGAAGCGCTGGTTAAAATTGATGTCAATGCGGTTCTTGAAAATTTTATCGTGTCGCTGAAGGCCCTTCTCCAAAGCAATTTGAATAATAAATCACTCACCGATCTGAAAATCAAGGAACTTTTGTTGATCCTCCTACAGACGAAACCGGCGCTCAAAGATATCCTGTTTGATTTTTCTGAACCGCATAAAATAGACCTTGAAGCCTTTATGAATCAGAACTACAGGTATAACGTCAATTTAGAGCGTTTTGCCCGTCTCACCGGTCGGAGCCTAGCCACGTTTAAGCGCGATTTTGAAAAGGTTTTCCAAACCTCGCCGCACCAATGGATACTGAAAAAAAGACTGGAGGAAGCACATTATCTCCTAAAGGAAGAAAAGCGGTCTGCTTCGGACATCTTTGTTGATCTGGGCTTCGAAGATCTGTCGCATTTTTCCCATGCATTTAAAAAGCAGTTTGGCTACAGCCCGAAAAGCCTATCTAATACCGAAAAGCCTACCTAATATTTAAAAAACTAAGCGGCGTTCTGAACTTCTTTCTTTAAGGATATACCCCTTAAATTGGCTCCGTCGCTTGGTTTAATTTTGAAATACTCGATTAAGGATAGGAGTGATAAGCCAGCAATTAACTGCAAGGCCAAGCTAAAATCCCGCATCTGATAAACCGTATCCTGATAATAACTGCTTGCCAGGTGTAGTGTCACTGCGCCTAGGGCGATACCCATACCAAGTGCCATTTGTTGTGCCGTATTGTACAGCGTATTTGCATTGCTCATCTGTTCGTTTGGCACGTCTGCGTAAGCCAGGGTATTTAGGCTGGTAAATTGGAGCGAGCGTGTAAGGCCCGAGAAAAAGAATACAATTGCCACCAGCCAGATCGGCGTTTGTATGGAAAGCAGGGAGAGTCCGGCGGTTACAAGTGTTAAAATAATACCGTTGCCGATCAGGACCTTGCGGAAGTCAAATCTGCGTGTTATCCACATGGCTACGGGTTTCATGCTCATGCTACCAAACATGTTGGCCATATAGAGGAGTCCGGCGTGAAAGGGGCTCAGTCCAAAACCCAGCTGTAACATAAGGGGCAATATAAAAGGAGCAACATTGATCACCATACGGGTAATGGAGCCTGAAAATACCGTAATCCGGAAGGTTTTTACGTTGAGAATACTGTAATCAATCAACGGATACTTGATACGTTTGGAGTGCCAGATCGAAACGGCCATCAGCGCAAAGCTCGCCGCAATAGTTGCCAGTGGTTTTGTATAATCGCCTTTGGCTGCGCCGATCATTTCAGTTCCCAGCATAATTCCGGCAAGACCGATACCGCTGATAAAAAAACCGATAATATCAAGGGGACGGTTATTTTCGGAATCCATCGCCGGAATAAATTGATGCACTGCCCACAGCGCAAATACACCGACGGGCACATTGATAAAGAAAATCCAGTGCCAGCTAAAATAGGTTGTAAAAAATCCACCCAGCACTGGTCCGATAATAGGGCCTAATAACCCAGCCCAGGCAATATAACCGATCGCTTCAACCAGATCTTTCTTTTCGGTGTGCTTGAGTACAATAAGACGTCCCACCGGTACCATGAGGGCTCCGGCTGTACCCTGGCAGATACGTGCAATGACGAAAGATGTTAGGTTGGTACTCAGTCCACATGCGATTGAAGAAAGTATAAATCCGATAATCGCCAAATTGAAAACTTTTTTTGCGCCGTAGCGGTCGGCAATCCAGCCGCTGATTGGAATAAATACAGCTAACATGACGGTGTAAGAGGTAATACCTGCACTGAGGTGTACAACATCACTCTCAAAATCATGAGCCATTTTGGGTAAGGCTGTCGATATCGCTGTGGTGTCAAGCATCTCCATAAGTAAAGTGCCACCTACAATGAGCGATATGATGCGCGATTCTTTCTTCATCTTGCTCTTCTTAAATCCCGAACGGGAAACATTTGCGACAAAAGTAAGCCTATCTAAAAAAAGAAAAGTCATATAAAGGCTATTTTTACCTTATAATAATTTCGTTACAATCTTTTAAATATATTTTAACGGGATTTAAAGTAACAGGATGGATTGGGAAGAAATGATTTTTGATAATTTTTGAAAAAAGTTTAAATTTATGTTACTTTACTATTACTAATCTATCTATTGACTTGAAAACAATATCTATCACTAGTGAAGAGCATTTATTACAGAAACTACGGCATGGCGATAGGGAAGCGTTTAAAGAACTTTACGATTTATATCATCGTCGTTTAACCTTAAAGCTTGTTTACCTGCTCAAATCCGAGGAGCTAGCACAGGATGTGCTTCAGGATATTTTTGTAAAAATATGGGAAAACCGTAAAACTATAGATCCAACGGGCAATTTTGGAGGCTTACTATATACAATGGCTTCCAATCTGGCGAAGAATGTGTTTCGAAAAAGCATCTATGATCAGTTGATGCGGAGCGAGTTTGCCAAGAACGATAGCTATTCACCTTTTGAAGCTTTGGACAATGCTTCCAACGCAAAGACCATTTTAAACACTGCGCTCGATAGGTTAACACCCAGACAACGTGAAGTCTATTGCCTGCATAAAATTGAAGGCTTAAGTTACCGTGAAATAAGTAAGCTTTTAAGTATTAGTGAGTCGGCCATCAACCACCATATACAATCGGCGAATAAACAGCTTAGAGAAATTTTGAAGACTGATCGTATTCTGATCGCGCTATTAATTTCCTGCATTGGTAGTTTTTAATTTAATTAAGTAGCTATTTTGGATGATAAAATCTTCCAATCTGCTTATATTTAGGTCTGTTACTTTCCATTTTCTGAATTAAAAATTCAACATTTTACTTCTTCTCTTAATTTTTTTTAAAAAAAATTATTTAGGGGTGCTATTTTTCCTTGATCATGTGTATTTATTATTAAAGAGCATAGAAAAGTCTCTTGAAAATAACATGAACGACAAAAAAATGAGAAACTTATTTCTGAAATACCTCAATAATACAATAAGTTCCGAGGAATTAAATCTCCTGTGTCATTATTGTCGGATAGATGAAAATGATGCGGAATTGCATGTCCTTTTAAAGGAATATTTTGAAATGGAAACTTCTCTGGATAATTTGGCGGTTCATAGTAACTTCGAGCAGCTAAAAGAAAATTCATGGAGAAACATAGAAAAACGAATCAAAGATGAACCGGATTCAAAACGTACGGTTGGATCCTTCAGATTTAAATTCAGTATTGCAGCAAGTTTATTGATTTTGGGATCTTTTTCTTTTTACATGTTCAGCCGATTAAAAGCGGATAAAACAAAAGCCATCGAACTTCAGGACATTCAACCGGGCAAGGAGCAGGCAAAACTTATTGTTTCGGACGGTACAGTTTACACTTTGAACGGTAGAAGCGAGGAAGTCATTTCAGATCGGAACGGTATACGGTACAAAGATGGAGATACGCTTGCCCAGATAGCTTCCAATGAATTGATGACATTATTGACGCCTAGAGGCGGAAATTATAAACTGACACTTCAGGATGGTACGCGCGTATGGCTAAACGCGCAGTCATCTTTACGTTATCCCACATTCTTCAGTGGAAAAGAGCGGGTTGTTGAACTTAAGGGTGAAGCATATTTTGAAGTTGCCCACAATAGCAAACAACCCTTTATTGTCAATACGGCGGCACAGAAAGTGAAGGTATTGGGCACATCGTTTAATATCAATGCCTATGTCAATGAAAATAGCACAATAACGACCTTAGTTACAGGTCGGGTTCAGATAAACGATAAATCGGATCGTAAATTACAGGTTTTGGTCCCACGGCAACAAGCGAACAATAACGGCACAACGGTAACAGTTGAAAATGTGGATACCGATCTCTATACAGCTTGGAAAGACGGTACATTCAGGTTTAGGTCGACCCCCTTACCAGACGCGTTGCGCCAGATCGAGCGATGGTATGACCTGGAAATCGATTACAGAGATATTCCCGAAAGCATCAAAATACATGCTTCTATTGCCCGTGATAGCAATCTCTCAACCGTGATACATGCATTGGAAAAAATTACAGGTTTAAAGTTTAATGTAAAAGGAAGGAGTGTTAGCATGATGAAATAAAGAACTGTATGTATAAAATCGGTTCTCATAAAAATAGTTGATGGTGTGGGGACACCACCAACATAGAGATCCGATATCTGACGATATTTAAACAACTATCAAAAATCTAATCATTACAAAATTATGAATAATTTCCTTTTCCACAAGGGTAAGGGGAGCTGTGTATTGCCTCGGAGGTATGATCAACTAGCCATTCCATATACGTTTTCAAAATTTCTCACCAGAACAGTGTTTATATGCATCCTATTGATGTGTGGACTATATACATCATATGCGCAAACGGTCTCGCTGAATTTAAAAAACGCCTCATTTGTAGAGGCTACCGAAATGATAAGTAAACAGACGAGATATGACTTCTCCTATAATGATCAGATCTTAAAAAAAGCAAAGCCTGTAACCTTAAAAGTTGTCAACGCATCTTTACAAGATGCTTTAAAAAAACTATTTTCTCAACAGCCTTTAAGTTATGAGATTAAAGACCGTATGATCATTATTTTTGACAATAGCCCGTCTGTTTCGAAGCAAGGTTCATCCCTCTTATCAGTCACACCGATTAATGGTCGCGTATCCAATGAATCGGGTAATCCATTGATAGGTGCCACGATCTCAGTGAAAGGTGAGGCGTTCTCTACAAGCACAGATCGGTTTGGCAACTTTGTGATTCCGGCTCAATATGCCGACAACATGCTGGAAATACATTATCTGGGCTATGCCAAGTTAGAAGTGAATGCGCAGCGAGCAAGGACAGTGACCTTGAAGATGACAGCTTCTACACTGGATGAGGTCAACGTTGTCGTCAATACCGGTTATCAAAAAATTGATAAACGACATCTTACCAGTGCTGTGACAACGCTAAAAATGGATGATATCCTGACACCAGGGATCAACACCATTGATAAATTATTGGAAGGGCGTGTGCCCGGGATGATCTTTATGCAGAACTCTGGACAGGTGGGCGCTGCACCGAAATTAAGGATCCGCGGAACCTCAACAATCTTGGGCAATAGAGAACCATTGTGGGTGCTGGACGGAATAGTTTTAACAGATCCAGTAAATGTGGATCCCCAGCAGATCAATGACCTTGATTTTGTTAACTTGCTAGGTAATGCCATCGCAGGATTAAACCCCGAGGATATTGAACAGATTGATGTCCTTAAAGATGCATCGGCTACAGCATTGTATGGCGCCAAGGCAGGCAATGGTGTTATCGTTATTACCACAAAGAAAGGGAAGCCGGGTAAACCTACGATTAGCTATTCAACAACGGCAACCTATACCAGAAGGCCGCGTTATTCGGACCGGAATATCTATATGATGAATTCACAGGAACGCATGGATGTATCCCGTGAAATGATCGAGCGCGGCATGCAATACAATAATGTAACCCAATGGGCAGGGTATGAAAAAGCACTTCAGGACTATTACAAAGGGCTGATCGATTATCCTGAGTTTAAAAAACAGAGTGACTATTATGCCAATGTCAATACAGATTGGCTTGGACTGCTCACCAAGGACTCTTACTCACAAAATCATACGCTAAGTCTTTCCGGAGGTGCTCAGGATGTTAAGTATTACTCATCCCTCGGCTATCAAGATGAACGCGGCGTGATTAAAGGTGAGGGAGGAAAACGCTACTCGGCAATGATGAACCTAACGGCGGATTATAGAAAGTTCATGGCTCAGATTTCCTTTAACGGCAATTATTCAAAAAAGCAATATTCACCATCGGATTTGGGTGTAATGAACTATGCATATAATACAAGCAGAACTGTACCTGCCTATAATCCTGATGGAAGCCTATTCTTTTATCCGAGGACTGATGGTTCCCTGTTCTATGACTACAATATACTGAAAGAGCAGGAAAATAGCGCAGATGCGACCGACCTCATATCCGCAAACATCAAAGCTTTACTTCGGTATAAGATCTTTCGCGGTTTAGATGTAGAAGGGACATTTGCCTATGGCATCAGCAGTAATAACAGGGAGTTATATTACACCAAAGATACCTATTATATCCATAAGCTGCGCGCTGATAAATCCTTGCGTAGTGACCTTAGCCCGGTCGGTGGTGAACTGCAGCGAAGTGAATCGCGCAATAACAATTATACCGCACGCCTACAGGCCAATTATATCACATCGCTCGGAGAAGAAAAAAAGCATTCCTTATCTGCAACTTCAGGTATTGAAATTAAGTCCAATGAATACAATGAATTTAATATTACCCGAAGAGGATATTTTAGGGAGATGGGTGGGTATTTTGATATCGTACCTACTGATTATACAGCTTATTATCAGCAATGGATGACCAGTAAGCCTGCATTGGGGTATTACGGCAGGCAATTGACCAATGAAGTTGCTTGGTATGGTACAGCTGGATACTCCTGGAACGACCGTTATATATTCAATGTACATGTGCGCGGTGAACAGTCAAACTTGTTCGGTAGACGCTCCAACAACAAATTTATGCCGATCTGGGCACTCTCCGGTCGGTGGAATATGAAAGAAGATCTCTTCGATAAAGTTAAGTGGGTAAATGATTTGGCCATGAAGGCTTCTTGGGGATGGCAAGGAAATATGCTTCCCGGGCAGTCTGCTTATATGATCATCAGGCAATCTTTAAATACCGATCCCTATTATAATTCGACATTTTCCAATATCGTAAATTATCCAAATCCGGATTTGAAATGGGAGCGTACCTCTTCGTCTAATGTAGGTGTTGATTTCGCTCTTTTTGGAAATAAAGTGAAAGGTACGCTATCTTACTTTTACAAGAAAACCAAAGATGCTTTCCTGAATAAAACAGTATCTGAGATCAATGGGATACAGTCTTATGTCATCAATAGTGGGACACTCGAAAACAAAGGGGTAGAGGTTGCATTAAGCATCACGGCTATCGACAATGCTGGATTGAACAAGTCGCGACGTGGTTTTGTATGGCGTTTTGACCCACAATTGGGCCAGGTACTGAACAAAGTTTTGAACCGGGCCATCAACAATAGAAATAATGTGCTGATCGACAATCTGACCTACAATAATTTCTTGAATGGTACGGTCCAACTGGCAGGGAAACCGATCAACACCTTCTATTCGTATAAGTTCAAAGGTCTGAGTGCTGTGGATGGATCCCCCATTTTTTACGGGACGGAAGCTGAGCAGGCGGCTGCTTATGAGAAGAAATATTCCCAAATGGAAAAAGAAGATGTTTACCTCGAAGTGATGAGCGAATCGGGCCGTCGTGAACCATTTATCCAGGGGGGACTATCGAATTATTTTGGCTGGCGGAACTTTGGATTCTCTTTCAATCTGACCTATTCCCTAGGTAATAAAATCCGTTTAATGAAAATTGCCTCCGGATACGCATCGACCAATGTCTATCCGCAACAGAATATGCGCAAAGAATTTGTTAGTAGGTGGCGCAAACCTGGCGACGAAGCCTATACCGATATACCTGGCCTGCAGGCTTCAAACAATACCAACGTGTCATGGTGGGAAATGTATCCTGCGACAAATTATCGTCTGGGTGGAAATGTATATGAAATGTACGATAATTCGGATGTGCGGCTGGTAAGTGCAGATCATCTTAAGTTACAGTCGGCTTCATTACGGTATAACTTTGCCGAGAATGTGATTCGGAAACTTGGTTTCAGTACGGCTTATGTCAGTATTACCGGCACCAATTTATTTATGTTGAGCAGTAAAAAACTCAAAGGCCAAGATCCAACACAATCAGGTTCTACACCCAATATTAATCTTTCAGTAAGGCCTACATTTTCCGGAAGCCTGTATGTATCATTTTAAATCGAGTCTATTATGAAATTTATTTATTTGATAGTACCATTGGTTTGCCTTACAACATCATGTGGTAAATTTTTGGAAGAATATGCAACGGATCAAAAGTATGTGGAGACCACAGCAGATCTAAAGAGTTTAATGATCGGCGAAGCCTATATAAATAACGTTACATTTTCTATTTATAGTCAGGCAACCATGGGAACATTAACCTCAGAGACAGGTATTACGGCTCCGTGGTTACACGTCATGGATGATGACAGTGAGCCTTTTTTGGTTGATCATGTAGCAACAGATCAAGCTACTCCATTCTATATGTTATCCGGATTCCACAATTGGAGCCAGGAACCTACACGTAATATTCTCAATATGGAATGGGAAGACGTGCTTTGGCGAAAGCTGTACAAACGAATTGGTGCGCTGAACGCGATACTCTTTCAGGCCACAAATATAGCTGAAAAGACTCCCGATGACAATGATTTGAAGCACCTGCGCGGTGAAGCCTATTTTTTGAGAGCCTATTATTATTTCCTGTTGCAAAATACGTACGGCTCACCTTATCGCAAGTCGACGGCAGCATCTGACGAAGGAGTACCGTTAAAGATCAGTGAAAAGGTGGAAGACAGGTATTTTAAACGTGATAAGAATGAAGCTATTTATAAACAGATCGTAGCAGATCTCGACCAAGCAGCAAACTATCTCAGCAACTATAATCCTGTTTCCAAAATACAGGTTGGAATTGCTGCGGTAAAAATCTTACAGAGCCGGGTGTATCTTTATACGGAAGATTACGAAAAGGTATTGACTGTATTGGACGGATTTGAGTCGATGGGTTATGCTGTATCCGATCTGAACCAATATGTACAAAATTCCAATTTCAGTGCACGTAGTTCCAGTGAGACAGTATTTACCATGGGGCCAAATGTAATTCCTACGGTTTTTATGAATGATTCTCTTGGTGCATATGGTGGCAATGACCGCCGTGCATCGGCATACAGAACTTCAGATAATCTGATGGAAAGCTTCGAGCAGGATGATTTAAGACCAACGGCTTTTTTTATGCGTTCTGCAAAAAATAAAGCCTGGTTGCCAGCAAAATATCGTACCTGGAGAACAAATAATGATCCCGAACAGGTCTCTTGTCTTTTTTCTTTCCGTGCAGCTGAAGTCCTATTGAACCGGGCAGAGGCTATGGCGATGCTAGGCTCAGATGCTCAGGCACGAAGTGAACTCCAAAGCCTCCGTCAAAAGCGGTTTAAAACTGCTGCTGCGGGCACCTTGCCACAGTCCAATGCAGCGCTGGTTGAATTTATCCGCAAAGAAAGACGTCGTGAATTGTGTTTTGAAGGCCATCGTTGGTTTGATCTGCGACGATATGCAGTTAACACCAGGTACCCGCTCGCAGCTTCATTTACCATTGAACACCCGACATACAATTACGATGCACAATCTAACACGCACACGCGCGTAGGATATTTTGTACTCCAATCTGTTGACAAAGACCCTGCTTGTTGGCAGGTTCCAATCCCTAACTATGCAATTGAGTTTAATCGTGGTGATTTAACAAATCCTATCCGTCCGGTTCGTGCTGTTCAACCCTTGTAATTCCATCTTTATGAAAAATATACATTTTATAATTCCGCTACTGGTCATTGCTTTAACGCTGTCGTGTAGCAAAGAGGAGACCACCACTTTTAACGACTATGATAAAAATTGGTTGGTGGTAGAAGATGATGCCAATGATGCTTCAACCCATGCGAGATACCTTTTCTTCAAAGAAACGGGAATACCGGTGTTTGCAAATGATACGCTCGGTTTGCAACAGCGCATAGATGTTTTTGGTAAAGAATACATCCATTATGAAAAATTATCCATGAGTTATTCTTTGGGCGGGATTCAGAGTGGAGCCCCACCTTTAGTACAGTCATTTTCCTATTGTAAAAAAGAGGATGTGCATGCCGCGCTTACTTTTCTTAAGTCCGAGATTATACCCATGCTTCCCGAAGGAATCCATATACCAAGTATTCTTTTGGTTGAAAATATGACAAGCAATGCCTTTGGACCTTATGCTTTTAAGGGATTCAACACCATTGTGATCGCGCAGGTATCCAAAATCCCGGGCATGGATGCGGCGACAAGGGCAAATTACAAGGGTGCAATTTTGAGAGCCATATTAACCAATACAATTCTAGATGGCAGATTTAATAGTTTGTTGGACAAGTTTTACGCAGTGTCCAGAAAGTATGTGCCCGATCGTGATGCTTATAGCCTTTATATATATTCATTAAACACCTACGTGAAAGGACTTCCTGCCGGTGTTCCAATCACCACACAAGCAATAGGCTTTCTGGCTACTGATCCGCGAAACGCTTATTATACGCCGATGTCAACATGGATGGACGTGTGTATGTACCTCGAAGCGGCTGTGGTGAATACAGATACGCAGTTTAAACAGAAATATGGAGACAATCAGCGTATTATGGATAAGTATGCGATCATGCGGCAGATACTGGAGCAAATGAATTTAAAAATACAATAAGGGAATACGTGTTAAATAAAACAATAATTAAGCAATTTTTAAAATGAACAAACAAACAAATAAAATGAAAAACATAGTAATGTTAATGTTTACAGTTGCTATGTCAACATCACTGTCGGCACAGACAGCATTGATCAAAGGTAAATTCCAAAGGATTTTACCGAATGGCGTAGATGTGGACCGGGTGTTTTTTTCCAAGCCAAATGAGGGTGGTCCGGTCGTCGTTGAAGAAATGCTAAAATCAAAATCAGATCAAACCTTCCAGTCGGCACTAAAGCCCGCTGATCTAAATGTGATCCGATATATTGGCGTTTTCGATGAGCAATATCCTGTGTATGTACGCCCTGGCGAAAAATTGTCTATTGAAGCCGGAGATGGTAAAATAAATTATTCGGGCAACGTGAGCAAAGAAAACCAGGTTTTTGCAGCTTGGTTCAAGCTCATTGCCCCTTTAAGAAACTATGGCTATACAAAAAAGGGCTATACACTGCCTACTGACCGCTATATTACCCTTTTGGATTCATTAGAGAAACCAGTACAAGATTTTGTGAAAAATATTCATACAGGTAACAACAGCTTTGATCAGCAGGTCAAATATTTACTGCCTTACAGTTATAAGTTTGATATTTTAAAGCCGCTGGTTTCAGGTCTTACTTTAAAATCCAAAAATGAATATCCTCCTCAGATAGTCAAATTGATCAATGGAGAAAAATTTGCCGATGCGAATCTGTGGTCTCTGCCTTTGGCCTATAGTTATATGGCCAATTTTAGCTTTGTTAAACATATTCTTTACAACAACGAGCAGGGGATTGCTGGCGAAATGCTGGTGCCGGAAATTGCAGACGACCAGCTGCGTGCAAAATTTATATTAGCGCACGCTCAGCGCGGAGTGACGCAGAGTCTAGTCAAATTTTTGGAGGGTAATCGTAAATATATGATGGATGACGCGCAGAAAAAAGAACTAGCTGTATTGCTCCGTCGTGCCTATTTACAGATTGCCGGTGGGTCATGGATTGATTTCGCATACCCAGATATCAATGGTAAGACGCATCGTCTTTCCGAAAATCTTGGAAAGGTTGTCTTGCTTGATCTCTGGGCAACATGGTGCGCACCTTGTCTTGCTGAGATACCTGCGTTAGAAAACTTGCAGAAGCAATTTGAAGGAAAAGATGTCGTTTTTATCAGTTTATCCATTGATACGGATAAGGCAAAATGGCAGAACATGGTCAAACAAAAACAGTTGTCCGGTATTCAATTGTTTTCAAATAGTGAGCCTCGTTTTATGCAGGATTATGAAGTTGCTGAGGTTCCGAGATATATTGTGTTTGACAAAAATGGTAAAACGGTGAATTTCAATGCGCCGAGGCCTTCAGATCCAAAATTGAAAACACTAATTGAGTCAAAACTTTAAAATTAGCTTAAACACAATAAAATGAATAAAATTTATACAGCGTTTCTATTCGCGTGCTGTTTATTATGGCAGGTGACTGTATCTGCACAGGGGATTAATTTTGAGCCCATTACCTTAAATGAGGCCATTTCCAAAGCGAGCAATCCTGCTGAACCCAAGCTGATTTTGGTCGATTGTTATACGTCGTGGTGTATTCCATGCATCGAAATGGCATCGATGGAATTTCCTAAAAAAATCGCCGGTGATTATTTCAATTCCAAATTTGTGTCGGTAAAATTTGATATGGAGAAAGGGGAAGGGAAGGAGATCGCGAAAAAGTACAATGTAAAAGCCTATCCAACTTTTCTACTCCTCAATGCTAAAGGGCAAGAAATTAATAGGGTCGTTGGCAAATCTACGGCGGAAGAATTTATCGAAAAGGTGACTACCGCGCTTGATCCTAAAAATTCACTTCCTGGCCTGAAGGCGGCTTATGAGGAAAAAAAGGGCATGGATACGGGAATGCCTTATGCATTGGCTTTATACCAAAATTCCCAGGATCCCGGTACAGTATTGGATGAGTTGTTTGAAAATGCGCAAGATTTTGAGCGCTTCAGCAAAAATTACCTGGAACTGGCTTTGGGCACAGCAAAATTTGGTAGTCCGTTTTTTAGAAAGTTGATGCTGGAAAAAGCACGTATAGACCAGGCAATGGGTTCGGAAATAACCAATAGAATCATCTTTGATAAAGTCAGAAAGGATATGTATAGCATTGCCAATGAAAACGGTGCTCGCTACAATATTTTTTATACGTCGCAAGAAGTGGAGGAGATTGCTTATACCATCTCTCTGTTGAAGTTAGATCCCAACGTACCCGAACACCACATGTGCAGGATAGCACTATATGTCGCAAACAATGATTTAGATGGAATGATCCGTTACTATAAGAGATACATTGCACGATTGCGCTCAGACGATGTTTTCAAAGGTATTTTGGATGGTATTCTGTCGGCTAAGCTCAAGAAAGCCACACCCGAACAATACGCTGCTATCAAAGCATATTTTCAGGATCAGTCCAACCGCCTCAAAAAGGAATCGGCACAGTATCAAGGATATGCAGATAACATCAAATAAACATATCTCCGCGCGCCTGTTGCGCGGAGAATACATAAAAATATAGGATATGCTTAAAATAAACATTGGAAAATATTTGGTTGCAATTATTGCGGCTTCTGTCATGATCGTCGGAAAAGGAAAAGCCCAAGTTTTTACAAATGATGTAAAGATCTTAGCGGCATACGAACATTCGGTAGATTCGTTACTTGCGACGGACGGGACGCTGAGTATCGATTTGGCACAAAATCAATTGAAACAAGGGGGAAGTATCGTCAAATTTAATGGAATAAAGCCATTCAAGCGCGTGTTAAAGGCTAATGACCTTTACAAATTAGCGAAACAAGCAACTGTTATTACAGGATGCGCATACCTATGTCCAAAATGTGATAAGGTACATATCAGCGAATCTTCCGGTTATGTCATTGATCCTAAGGGTATAGTGGTCACAAATTATCACGTGATGGCCACCTATGCTTTTATGAAAGACGGCAACAAACCCAAGGGGTTCTTTGTGCGCCTGTCTGACGGAAAAACGTATAATGTGATATCAATATTAGCTTCTTCGAAAATAGACGACCTTGCTATTTTGCAGCTAGAAACCAAAGGGGACGAGCTACCAGCTTTACCTTTAGCACAACGTGCGGAGGTAGGTGATCAGGTTTACGTGCTCGGTCACCCCAAGGGTATGCATTACTATTTTTCACAGGGCTATGTAAATAATAAATATATGGAGCAGACTGGAGAACCAAACAATAGAATGTACCGGGAAATGATGGCTATTTCCGCCGATTATGCAACGGGATCAAGCGGCGGGCCGGTCATGGATATTTACGGCAATGTGGTAGGTACCGTCTCTAATACAAATATGCTGTTACACAGCGATATGAATCCAAGTGTACAGATGGTGGTGAAAAATACCGTTCCGGTTGAATCGCTAAGGAAAATAGTTTTACCGTTGTAGTTTCATAGGGGCTTCACTTAGTTTGCCGAAGCCCCTTTATTAATTGCTTCCGATTTATCATCCAACTAGCCCGCTCCAAAGCGAATTTTGTCGCATGATACATGGAATGTAGGGGAAATACCATAAATCCGCCAATTGACTGTCTTTTGTATCGATAACACCCGGCTATGCGCGTATGATGCTACCGAAGTTTTAGCCTAAACAGGAGTGATCAGATGTTGCGGCATACCAACGACGAAATCAAGGCGGGGATTACTGGGCGGGAAGCCGCACCTTAAATGTAGTTCCTCCGGCCGAGTTGCTCTCCACAGCGATATGTCCATAATGCAGTTCTACAATTTCACGGCAGAGATAAAGGCCTATGCCAAATCCAGAGATTGTTCCGACCCTATCTTTTCCTGCCCTGTAAAATCGCTCGAATATCTGATCCCGGTCTTCTTCGGCAATACCCATACCCTCGTCACTGACAAAAATCTCTACTTCCTGATTTGCCGTGGGCAAATAGCCAAATGTAATCTGGGTTCCTATCGGCGAATATTTAGCTGCATTTTCCACCAGGTTTTGGACTACCTGCGAAATCTTGTTCGGGTCAGCATCAATGGATAAACTTTGCGTCAGGTCAGCATCAATCTGATGGGTGCTGATCCTTAATTTAAATTCATCTTCAAGTTCAGCAAATAATTCCTTTAGATCAAACACTTCTCTTTCTATCACCATTCTGCCGGAGTCGAACCGGGAGATGTTCAAGAATCCATTGATTAAGCTCTTCATATTGCGGACTTGCCGAAGAGATTTCATCGTAATGTCCTGGTAATTGGTATTCGTTGTAAGGGATGCTTGACGCTGCATTAATTGAAGATAAGCATTTATGGAGGTCAGCGGTGTCTTCAGTTCATGGCTAACGATACTTATAAAATCATTTTTTCGCTGTTCCTCAGCTTTCTGTTCGGTAATATCCCTTAACGTACCATTGAGGCTAGCAGCGTTTCCCTTGGCATCATAAAACACTTTACCGCGTGCCTGCACGAGTCTGCCTTTCGGATCTTGTGGATGGAAGATACGGTATTCAATAAAGTAATTGCCATCTGACTCCTGACTAAGTGCATCAGTTATGGCAGCCTTTACACGTTCCTGATCCTGATCTGCAATGGAAGCAATAGCAGCCGAGAGATCCAGCTGCTCCTCTTCGGCCAAACCAAACCATGATTTTAACAGGGCGTTTCCGGAGAACAGATTATTTTTGGGCTCGTAATAGAATGTCGCAAGCTCGCCAGCTTCAATAGCCATGGACAGCATTTGTTGGTCCTTTTCACTTTTCCGCCGTTCAAGGACTTGGTCCGTAATTTCTTCCAGGATGATCAGAATGCCCGTAACGTCGTTATCAGCTGAAAAAATAGGTTGATAGATGGAGTTTACAATAGCCTCCCGCAGACCGTCCTTGTGATGCAGTAGGATGGAAAGTTCATTGTTTGTTTTCCGTTCGCCTTTTTCAAATGCTTCCCGGAGCCATTGGCTCATGGGCTGGCCTTGCAGCTCGGGCCTTGCAGTTTCGTGTGGTAGACCCTGCACATCCGCTAATTGATGTCCCCAGATTTTTAATATGGTCGGATTGGCTATGTCAATGATTAATTCCGGCCCCTTAAGCATTGCTATGCCGACCGGTGCCTGCTCAATAATTGTCCGCACCTGCTCACGGCTTTCTGCCAGAAGTTGTAAGGAACTGTTGAGTTCATCATTTGTAGCGGTCAATTCTTCGAGCGTTGCCGCCATTTCCGCCATAAGCCCTTGTTCCCTTTTTTCTTTTTCCCGTATTTGTTGCTGATGCTGCCTCCTTAAGGTAACGTTGCGGGCTGTATTTAAAATACACCAGGTTTTATTGTTTTGGTCTAATAGGGCTCTATATTCATAATCGAAATAATCAGTCACCGGAACACCATTCTTGATGAGCCGGGCTGGTGCCTCGGTAACGGAATAGGATTTGCCCGTACGCCAAACCTCTTGCAGAATGGCTAAGAACGGCTGATCTTCCAGTTCCGGAATAGCACTGATCAGCGCTTTGCCAATAACGGATGCGTCTTTGCCCCAAAGGGAAAGCATGCCCTCATTGGCAAACTGGATGGTCATCTCTGCTCCAGTATAGATTGATGTAGGCTCGGGAGAACAACTCAGTGCCTGTAAGATAAGGTCTTCGCCAAATGAGGCACTACCAAATTTTTTCTTGATGTCCATTAGACCAAAGATAAAGAATACATTCTATAGCGTAACACATTATCTTCCGCTCTGGGAAGTAAAGTCTTGAAGAAAGCCGAACCGTCTGCTTTCTTTATGAAAATCCTAGCGAAAAGTTGTTTAAGGCTTCGCATAAGGTAATCGTTCAATCCGGCTTGTAGTATGATAGCTGTCAAGACCGCTAGAAGTAACTGTCCCGGCTACTTCGATATCGATATAACCATCCTCATTTAAACAGTTATCGGGCACGAAAGCTGTTTTTATTTGGCCGATGATCAATGTTGTACCGTTCAGCTCAATGGCTGTTTTCTGAACAAAGCTGCAGGCGAATTTTATTTTGCTTTCTTGGACAAAAGGGGCCGGAATATTTTCCAGGTATTCAGGGCTAAGTCCAACCTGTTCAAATTCGCTCACACCTTTGGGATATTTTGCACTACATTGGTGTGCCTCATGTACAAATCCGGGTGAGACATGATTAATCGTATACCATTTCTGCTCAAGGATATTATCCAGGGTGCTGCTAAAATCTGTCGCCGGCCGAAGTATAATGCCACAGAGTGCCGGATCTGCACCGAGGTGGAACAAACTGCTGAACGTGGCAAGGTTTTCACTTCCGTCTCTGTTTTTTGTACCGATCAATACCAGGCTTTTAAAGCCGCCCAGCGAGTTTATAAAATTTGCTCTGTATCTTCTTTCAAATGCCGCAATGGCCTGTTCATTATAAATCATCGTTTAAAAATACTTTTCTACGTGTTAGCAATTCTATTAATCATGCCCCTGAATATGAAGCCATGAAAAGGCCATACGGCATACCAGTAGAGTCTTCCGGCAAGGCCCAGGGGCCTGAAGGTCGCGGTCTGCAGCAGGATATTATTTTCGATTTTAAATTCTAGCCATGCCTCTCCCGGGAGTTTCATTTCGGCATAGAGCAGTAATCTTTTCGTGGTTCTATCGGCGATCAGCACGCGCCAAAAATCAAGCGCGTCACCTGCAGCCAGATCGCTTTTATTTTTTCGTCCCCTTCGCATACCCACTCCGCCGACCAATTGATCCATGAATCCACGGATTTTCCAGAGCCAGTTGCCATAATACCAGCCAGAATTTCCTCCAATGGACCAGATTTTGGTCAATGATGCTTCACTATTGTGGAGGGGAACCGAGCGGACATCTTTAAAGCAACCATAACTGGGCACTTCCAGCAGCCTGCTGAGCCCGCCCGATAAAATGTGACTGGTCTGTGCATCTTTCCAGCTGGAAACCACATTGTCGCTTTCAATTTTTTGGAAAGCTAATTGGATGGACTTCCTGTAATTGATCAGGGTAATACCGAGTTCGTCCGCTAGATTATTGGGTTTACAGATCACTTCTACTTTCATGCTATCGACCAGGTTTTTGGCCAGGTTATAGGACGTCGAGGTAACAAAATAGAGCCAGTAGGAGGAAAGCCGCGGCGTCATGAGCGGGATAACAAAGATCTGTCGCCTCAGTTTTCGTTCGGCAGCATATTGCAGCAGCATCTCTTTATAGCTAAGGATGTCCGGACCGCCGATATCATAGCTTCTGTTAAAGGTATGCGGGTTGGCGATAACACCGATCATAAATTCGATCACGTTGCGTATGGCGATAGGCTGACATTTCGTCTGCAACCATTTGGGCGTAATCATAACCGGAAGTTTTTCCACAAGATCCCGAATGATCTCGAAAGATGCGCTTCCCGAGCCAACGATGATACCGGCCCGCAAGGTGGTGATCGGAATCCGCCCGCTGGCCAGGATGTTTTCAACGTTTCTTCTCGAGTCGAGATGCTTCGATAAGTGATCTGAATTAATTATTCCGCTCAGATAAATGATCTGTTGTGCGCAGGTTTTTTCCATAAAGTTGCGGAAGTTGGTCGCACATTGCGCTTCCATTTGCTGGAAATCACCGGACTGCGTCGCCATGGAATGGATCAGGAAATAAGCAATATCAATTTCAGGTGGAATTTCTTTCAGACTTTCATTATTCAGGAAATCGACTTCAACAACTTCAACATGCCCCGGGATTGCCGAGGTATCAAAACGATTCTTATCTCTTACACAACAAATAATTTCGTGTCCCTGTTCTAACAATACAGGCAAAAGACGTTTTCCAATATACCCCGTCACTCCGGTCAATAGAATTTTCATAGCCTGATTTGTTAAGTTCAGTTTTTAATTTTGTTGTATACAAATATACCACAATGAAACCTAATTTGTTTGATTTGGTGTGTTTTTATTCTAATATGGTAAAGTACACGCAATTGATCTTTTACTTCTTCAATAGGTAGAATTTAATTGCTACACCATGTGTATAGCGTTTTTGGCTGTGCCCTCGCTTCAGTCTGCTCCAGTGCATTGGAGTCTTTGAAGAGAGTGCTTGTGCCATCCCCACCTATAGGCTACGTGAATAGGGTGCTTGCGAAATGATCGAAAAGAGCGGGCGAAAAGGAAACAATAAAGGCGCACGAGAGCGTGCGCCTTAAAGTTGATGAAAGCAGTTCTGACAAGCTGCTTTGGTGGGAACGCTTAACTTCTGATTTCCCTTCGCATAAAAATGTAATAGGACCAGGCAAAACAGATCATCATGGCTGCACAGAGGCCACTGACCTGTGGCCAGACCATCAGAAAACTTTCCCGAAAGGAAAGTGGTGCGGGGATGGCACCGACCATCTGTTCCATGGAAATGGGACCTAAGCTGCGTACCGAGGGCATCAATAGGGTAGTGGTGGCATCGGTATAGAGCTGACTTGGTGATAAGCGGAGCAGATTTAAGATGAGCTCATTATAGCCGATGTACTCCTGCTCCGAAATATAATTGGGGTTAGGTAAAAAAGGGCGTATTGCCAGATTGACCAGAATAGGAAAGAATACCGTAAAAAACAACCAGATGCCGATCGCGGTAAGTGCTGAGGTGGCCGGCTGGCGAAAGCGGATCGACAACAGGATGGAAAGGCTCAGCCAGAAGGCAACATAGAGCACACTGATCAAGGTAAAACCAAAGATACGCAGCAACTCCTGGGGTTCTATCCGGACACCTGTACCGAGGAGACCGCCACCGATCATCAGCATGACCAGCGCAACAAATAATGTACCCACCACGGCCAGTGGCGCCAGGAATTTGGCGAAAAGCAGGTTGTCTCGGTAAATCGGCTGCGCCAGCAAACGGGTGAGTGTTCCGTTGTTGTATTCTGCATTGACGGCGTCAAAACCGAGGGCTATGCCCAATAGTGGCGCTAGAAAGTTTAAAAAAACATGAAATGGCGGAATGGAATTATCCGTTGTGGTCAGTAGCTTGAGATAGAGAAATGACTGGTCAGGATCGCGCATATTGCTGACAGCGTCTTTAAGCCCCATGGATGAAACGTAGAGGGATGCACCGAAAGTCAGCACGATCAGCAGGATCAGTATAATAAAACGCCAGCTGCGGATATGTGCCGCAATTTCTTTGCGGACCAGCACCTGCATCGGAAAGGATGGCTGTTTATTGGTATCTTTTGAAGAAACCCTTGGATTTTTCATAGGCATTATCTGTAGTTATGCTGTTCTCAAAATATGTATTATAAATATCGTCGAGCTGGTAGTCGTTGCGGTTCACGGAAACGATATCGGCGCCATTGTTTACCAGCAGGCGTACGGCCATTGCTGTTGTATCGCTGTCTGTTTTTAATTCGATCGTAAATCCGTTCACCTTAAGATCACGGAGTCCGGGCAGGGCCTTTAATGCTTCTACAAACCGTTTGGTATCGCCCTGGGCATGGTCAAGGGTAATGACGGTACTGATACCTTTCTGCTGCTGCAGGTTATGGGCAAGGCTTTCAAGTGATCCTTCAACCAGTAATTTTCCGCCAACAAAAATACCCACCCGATCGCATACACGCTGCACCTGGTGGAGGTGGTGTGAAGAAAGCAGTACCGTTAGGTTATGCTCCCTGCTGAGCTGCTTGATGAGCTCAAGGAATTCGTCAACCCCCTTGGGATCAATGCCCAGCGTAGGCTCATCAAGGATGGCAACCTCGGGAGCCTTGATCAGCACTTCGGCCAAGCCTAGACGTTGTTTCATACCGCGGGAAAAAGCGCTCGTTTTTTTATGCATTTCCCGTTCGAGCCCCACGACATGTAACATGTTTTTTGCAGAAGCTTGTGCATAGGATTCCGAAAGACCATTTAATCTGGCAATAAAGCTTAGGTTTTCCAGCGCCGTCATATCCGGGTAGAAACCTACATTGTCGGGCAGGTAGCCGACTTTTCGTTTCACGGCGATCGGATTGCGCGTGGCATTATGGCCACAGACATAGGCTGTGCCAGAGGTGGGTTCGGTCAGGCCCAGCATCATGAGGATGCTGGTTGTCTTGCCGGCACCATTAGGGCCGAGCAGGCCAAAGATCTCTCCGGGATAAATGTGCAGGTCCAACTGATCTACAGCTGTTACTTTGCCGTAGCTTTTTGTCAGGCCTGTCAATTGAATGATAGGATCCTTCATCATGATAATCTTTTTGTAGCGTCCTTATCTTCGGCCGTATTTGCGGATGAGAAAATACACCAAACCAATGGCCAATACAATGACAAGCATACCGATCCAGCCAGAAAGCAAAGAAGTTTTCACAATCATTCGGAATGAAATGTCGGCGCTACTATTGGATGATTTGATCTCAAATTTGGAAGCATAGTCACCGGCAATAGTTTTGTCGGGAACTTTTAGGTTGACTTTGACGTCAATAGATTTCCCTGCTTCGAGCTGTTTGATGTTCGACGGATCGAAGCTTGCCTCCCATCGGCTGGGTAATTGGGACGTCAGTTCCAGGGCATTGAGTGGCAGGGTGCCTGTATTTTTGACTTTAAGTAGAATCTCCTTGCTGCTACCGGATACCACTTCGTCGCTCAGCCGCCCACTGGGAGTGGTCAACTCAAGTGCATAGGAGCCTTTGACGACCGCTTCGAGCTCAAGCTTTAAGGTATCGGTTGAGGATATAGCCCGTAGCGGAATTTTATATTTATCGGGCTTGGCCGTGATCGGACAGCTGATTTCAATGCTGATTTCCTGTGCCTTATTAGGCTGCATCTGAAGGGAAGTCACTTGCGAGCCTTCTACGCGGTAGCTAATCTGCCATCCATCGGGTAGCTGGGCATTCAGGTTGTAGTTAACCAATTGAGCGGATCCGTTGGTCAAGGTGGTTGTATAACGAAAGGGTTCGTTGCTGGGGGCCTCAATATTGACAAGCCTCGCTTCGAAACCAGATCTGAGGGGCTTCAAGGCTTGCCCCGATAGATAGAAACTGTTAGCCAGCACAATAAGTGCGATAAGAAATGGCCTGAAAGAAAAACGTCGGTCTGTGTTTGTAATTAGTAATTCTGTTAACATGATCCAATAACTAAAATTTATATTTAAATAGAATATTAGCTTTTAAAAAATGTCGGTTTGGGTATCAGCTACCTTTTTGAAAAACCGCACCCAAATTAAAAATCAATTTGATAAAAATCAAGATTGAAATAAAAAAATAGTGTAAAAAAAAATGTGTTTAAATGGTCTATAGGCTGATAGCTTGTGTTGTATGCTGCAGCGCACTTCCGTCAGTCAAAGTTTACTGAGCGGAAGGTTTTCTTGATGATAATCTTGGTGTTCTCGGCCAACTCATCCAGTGTACAGTGGATGGATCGTAATTGTGTCCGCTGAATTGTAGCGTCGTTCAGAAGAAGATTGATGCGAAGACGTCTGCTGTCTGAGGCTTCAGGCTCACCGCGCAGTTCATCAAACAATTCATGAATAATCTTTTCGCAGCTTTTTGGGTCAAAACTGGCGATAGTGATATAATGTCCGTGGCTGTACATCTGTAATTCAATATAGTAATTCGACGTTTTCATAATCTTCGTTTTAAAGACTGAAAAAAATAGGTTAGCCTCCGTGGGAGGCTAACCATTAAAATTTGCTATCTGGATCTTTAGGATATTTCGATCATCCGCGGTTCTTTCTGTTTGGCGTCTTCTTTCTTCGGTATTGTCAATCGGAGCATGCCATTTTCATAGTGTGCCTGGATATTGTCCTGATCGACAACCTCCTTCTGAAGTTCGAAGCTGCGTTGGAAAGATTGGTAGCTGAACTCCCGACGGGTGTAGTTGTCTTTATGCTCCTCGTTTTGTTCCTCCTTGGCCGAGGATATGGTTAAGAGATTGCCGTCGAGTGTCACCTTGAAATCGCCTTTGGCCATGCCGGGTGCAGCGACCTCTACTTCGAAGCTGTCTGCGTTTTCCTTAATGTTGACCGCAGGAACGGTGGTACTTGTTGATGAGTAATTCTTGTTGTCCCAGTTTAAAAGCTCACGGTTAAAATTATCAAACATGGGCGAAAAAAGTGAAAAATTGTTCCAGTTTCTTTTTGCAAGTTTCATAGTAACCTCCTTTTAATGAAGTATAACAATAATTTAAATCTATCAGTCGGCCGACTGTATTAAAAATCGCACAAAAAAGGTACCGAGCTTAAAAAACTGAAATTTTTGCAGCAAAACTGTCAAATTTTACCTGATAAATTGACAGAAAAGATAGAGACTCTGTACAACATGCCGAAAATTGATTTTTTTTCAAACGATGTTCAGCTCAATCTTATCCTTATAATAACCCATTTGTTGGATAGCTTAGTTAGAAAAGACCGACCCTACCAAGCTAATGACCGCGGTCTGGTATGTCTAAAATTTATTTTATATTGTTTTGTCAGTTAAACGACTGTCTGAACGCTAAAGGTGAAACATTGGTTTTTTTCTTAAACAGTTTGTTGAACGATTGTGGATGTTCAAAACCGAGTTTGTAGGCAATTTCGGCCACGGAAAGGCTTGTCGCCGTGAGTTGTTCCTTGGCTTCTTCAATTAACTTGTCGTGAATATGCTGCTGTGTGTTTTTACCGGTAACGGAACGTAGTAAATCGCTTAAATAACGTGCTGATACATGGAGGCTTTCGGCTAAATACTCTACGGTTGGAAGCCCTTGTTTTAAGGTTTCTTCGCTGTCGAAATAATCGTCCAGCAATTTTTCCAATTGGGTCAGCAGCGCATGGTTAACCGCTTTCCGAGTAATGAATTGACGCTCATAGAAACGGTTGCTGTATTGCAAGAGCATATCAATTTGGGACAAAATAATGTCTTGGGTATGCTTGTCGATATGCTGATATTCTTGTTCGATTTTAAGAAAAATTTCTATAATGTCTTTTTCTTCCCGTTCGGAGAGATGTAATGCTTCGTTAAGCGCATACGAAAAGAAATTGTAGTTTTTTATTTTGGTGGCTAGGGGATGGGTATACAAAAAATCAGGGTGGAATAGGAGCATGTAACCTTTTCCGCATTCGACCTTCATCTTTCTGATTTCGGCCATCGTCAACGATTGAATCTGCCTGGGCGCAATAAAATTCATTGTTCCTTTGTCGAAATCGTAATACTGTTGGCCATATTTTATTTTTGCAGTGACGTCTTTTTTCAGCGAAATACTGTAGAAATTCACGTAGAACTGCTCCCAGATGTCGCTTTCATCGGGTTTTATTCCAGCTACATCAATTACACTGACGAGCGGGTGTAATGGGGCCGGCAAGGACAATTGCCGATGAAATTCGGATATGGAATTGATACTATGCATCCTTTTTTTGTTATACAAATTTACAAAAAACAACTGCCTTGCAAGGCAGTTGCTGATTTAAAAAATTAGGACTCAAATTGTTTCGCGATTTCTTGCCTGAACGCTTCTTTTCCGATTTGCAATCGTCTTTCATAGAGTGCATGTGCATCTTCACCTGCCAGATAACGTACCTGATCTTTATTGTCCGTGGCGGCTTCATACACCACTTGGGCAATTTGCTCGGCAGTGGATGCATTTTGCATCATCAGACCCATTTGTTCGAACAGTTTGTCTTCGATGTCCTGATAGTCGGAAGTTCGGTTTAGATCCAAAGAACGACCTGCAAAATCTGTCGCTATTCCTCCCGGAGCAACTGTTTTGATGGCTATTCCAAATTTTTTCAGTTCAAAGGACATGCTTTCGCTCCAGCCCTCCAGGGCGAATTTTGTCGCATGATACATGGAATTTAGCGGGAATCCCATAAATCCACCAATCGATGTGGTCGAGATAAATAAACCACTTTTCTGTGCCTTAAAATGGGGAATAAAGGCTTGTGTAACCCGCAATACACCCAATAGATTCGTGTCGATTTGACGAAGTATTTTTTCGTCGCTCAACGTTTCAAAGGCACCCATTAACCCATAACCTGCATTATTGAAAACGACATCAATGTTACTTATAGCGATTGCTTTTGCTACAGTTTCTTTGATCTGGGCAGCATCGGTAACATCTAATTTTAATAGCCTGATGTTTTCGATCCCGGTAAGTTCGGTTTCATTTTCGGGATTACGCATGGTTGCGATCACATTCCAACCCGCCTGTTGAAATAATTTGGCAGTTGCTTTTCCCAAACCGGAAGAAGCCCCTGTAATGAAAATTGTCTTTTGCATGCTGTTATTGTTTGATTCCATACCACAAATGTCTAAAGAAGGCATCGGATACCTGTTGCCAAATTGAGCTTGATTGTAGCCAAAATGACGAAATCAAAATGTGTGAAAAAAATCATCGCCAATGGAGCGGAAAATTCATCGACTTTGGCACGATTATTTGTTGATATTCGTTATAAAAATAATGCAATGTTAAGCTGATTTTTGCTCGATTTTATACTTTTTATCGTATTCGTATTGGCGTAATTGCTGTATTTTAAAAATTTTAGAAGATCTATATTTATGCAAGGCACAATTGACGGGATAAGCGGGGAACCACATCGTTCACAGGTGTTCCGTTTAACTTACAAAGGACAGGATTATCAGCTGGTGTTGTTGAAAAAATCTTTATCAAAGCTCGATACGGAATTGCCAATTTCGCTTGATGGAATTGACCAAAAACTCGTAAAAAAAGGCGACCACTGGTTTTTTGAAAACAGGCATTCAGATCAGCATTTTGCGACAGAAATCTGGCGCAATTTATCGCTTCGCTATCGCCTCTAAGATCAAAAGTCTGCTGTATGGTGGCCCGCCGCTCAATATGCAGCAGATTTTAAGGATGCTATCTTAGCTTGTAGCCATCTTCCGTTTAAACTCCAGTGGTGAGAGCTCCGTTTTCTTTTTGAATAAACGATTGAGTGACTGCGGTTGTTCAAAACCCAGCTGATAGGCAATTTCGGCAACGGAAAGCTCCGACCTGGACAGCAGATCTTTCGCTTTTTCGATGAGCTTATGTTGGATATGGTTCTGCGCACTTTCACCGGTCTGTAACCGTAATAAATCGCTTAAATAGTTTTTCGACATATTCAGCCGCTCAGCAAAGTAGCCCACCTGCGGCAAGCCCTTGTGTTGGGTTTTGGCTTCAAAATACTGATCCAACAATTGTTCAAACCGGCTCACCAAGGGCACATTGTGTACTTTACGCGTAATAAATTGCCGGTTATAAAACCGCTGCGAATACACCAGCAACAGTTCGATGAAACTGACAATGGCATCCTGGCTATAGCTGTCGATCGGACTGTCATATTCGCTTAAAATCCCTTTTCCGATATTTCGGATCTGCTCTTTCTCCCGGTCGGACAGAAAAAGTGCTTCGTTGACTTCGTAATCGAAAAAACTATAGCTGCGGATTTTGTGTGCCAGGTCATAGGTGCGGATAAAATCGGGATGGAAAACAAGGGAATAACCTACTTCGGCATGGGCAGTATCGGGATCAACACTGATCGTCTGCCCGGGTTTAAAGAAGGTCATCAGGCCTTCCCGGAAGTCGTACTGATGTGGGCCATAACCCAATACGCATTGTGCATCTTCTTTGATGGAAATGCAGTACAGGTTGAGCTGAAAGGTGGTCTCGACCGTTGGATGTATATGCTTGTTTTTGGAGAAATCGGTGATGCTAAAAAGCGGATGCTGCGGTTTGGGCAGCTGTAGCGCTTCATGATAGTCGGCGATACTATTGATCCTGATCAGTACGGGTTCTTTCTTTGACATGCTCTTTTTGCCTGTTAAATAATAGCCTAATTTAAGTAAAATGCCATGCGGTTTTTGCTCGCATGGCATTTATATTTTTTAAGATTGCAGCGGAATACTTACATCGCGGGATCCGGTATCCAGTCCGATCGGCAGAATAGCCTCAATGCGTTGCAGCTCTTCGGCGGTCAATAGGATGTCTGTTGCGGCGATATTCTGCTCCACATAGCGCACTCTTTTTGTCCCCGGTATCGGCACGATTCCTTTTTGGATCAGCCAGGCAAGGGCCAGCTGCGACGAGGTAACGTCTTTTTCTTTTCCAATCTGTTCGAGTTCACGCACCAGATCGAGGTTTTTATAAAACTGCTCGCCCTGAAACCTCGGGATAAGCCTGCGGAAATCATCTTCGGGGATATCGTCCGGCGACTTGATCTCACCCGTGATAAATCCACGGCCCAAAGGGGAGTAGGCGACCAGGCCTATACCCAGCTCCCGTGTCAGATCGTATACGCCATTGGTCTCTACTTCGCGTCCGAACAGGGAGATTTCATTCTGCACAGCCGTGATCGGGAAGGTCGCATGTGCCCTGCTGATCTGCTCGGCACTGACTTCCGAAATGCCCAGGTACCTGACCTTGCCCGCTGTGACCAGCTCGCCCATGGCACCTACGGTTTCCTCAATGGGTACATTGGGGTCGGGGCGGTGCATATAATAGAGGTCAATCACATCGGTATCGAGGTTTTTCAGCGAGCGCTCGATAGACTTTCGGATATAATCTGGCCGACCATTGATGCGCCAGGTCACCTGATCCTTATCATCAATCTCAAAGCCGAACTTGCTGGCGAGGATATAGTCGTTGCGCTTGCCGCGTATGGCCCTGGAGATCAACCTTTCGTTTTCAAAGGGCCCATACAGATCGGCCGTATCCAAAAAATTTCCACCCAGTTCCAACGAACGGTGGATGGTAGCTATGGATTCTTTTTCGTCGGCCTTGCCGTAGATATCGCCAGTGGACGCAAAACTGCTCATCCCCATACAGCCTAAGCCGATCATTGGAATTTCAAGTCCCTGCGTGCCTAATTTTCTTGTTTTCATCTGCTTCTTATTTTTGTTACCCAAAATTACGAAGCAGCGCCTGCAGCATGTTTACCCCAATTACGGAAACTTGTAACTGAATTACGGATCTAATCGCTAATTAAGCTACCCTGAATTTATCGTTATAAGCATCTTCCAGGTACTGTCCCAACGTTCTTGTCCGCTCGGTATCAATGGTACTGATGTAGCGATGGAACATCTGCTCGGTACTGTGACCTGTAGCTTCCATCAGTAGCGGAGTAGGGATTTTACCGTAAAAATTTGAGGCAAAGCTTCTTCTTCCGATGTGGCTCGTGATCGCTTCCCATTTTTGGACAAACATTTCTACCGCCCGGAAGCCCTTTCTTTTGCGGACTTTGACGAGGCTATTGATACCGGCAAGTTCCGCGACTTCCTTGATCTGCAGATTATACTTTTGCGCAGTAAGCTTCTCGGGAAATACGTTTAAATTGCCCGACAATATGGTCAATGGTACCGGATGTAAAGGCAGCAGAATTTCTTTTTGCGTTTTCTGCTGGACAAATGAGATACAGGGTTTTCCCTTGATTATCTCGAGGTTCTGGATATCAAAATTCATGAAATCTGAAATGCGCTGGCCGGTGTAGCAGCTGATGATCAGCCAGTCCCGGGCTGCCTGTAGGTTTGGCGGGACATCCGTTTCCTTGAGTTTTACCAGTTCATCCTCACTGAGGGTGACAAAAAGATTGACTTTTTTTTCCTTGGGAAGTTCAAGTTCATATACGTAGGTTCTGACCCCTCTTTTTTCCAAAAAATTAAGCACCGTCCGGACAAAATGTATGGTGCGGCCGATCGTACTTTTATTGTATTCTTCCAGCTCGCCAAATTCAAGGAACTCTTTGACAAAGGATGCATTGACTTCGTGCAGCAAAAGGTGTCTTTTGCGATGGCCTTCAAATCGCTCAAGCAAATGGAGGAATACCCGGTAACGCTTGGAAGTCGGTTCAGAAATAAGGTGGGCACGGCTCCGGATATAGGCTTCCACATAATCTAGAAGGCTGTTGGCGGGGCGACAAGTCTTTGTGCCATCACAATTTTCTTTTATGATCTTGCGGAGTTTGATAGGCGAAATTTTGCTGTTTTTTGCCGTGACATTGGCCAGGTATTCGGCGATTCCGATTTTTAGCCTATCGAGCTTGGCATTTAAATTTTTATTTTTTTTGAGGTAAATATTGTGGGGTCGCTGTTTTTTTAAATCCCATAAATCCGGGCAAATTTTAAGGGGAGTATTGATCACATGTTCCGTCTGAGAATCATCAAGGATCGTGAGGGATATTGTTGAAAAAGGGGAGGAATATAGCAGCGTAAATTTGAAATTTATCATTGGACTTGAATCTAATTTTCTGAAAATAAATATATAAGTTTTCCAGAGAAGTCCAATTCAGACTACAGTTCCAATAATCAAATGTAACTATTTTACCTTACAAAAAATAATCTAATAAATATTATTAAAAACTACACCTTAATCGCTATTCATTTCATGACAAATTCTATTTAGCTAGATAATTTCATTTTTTTTATCCTTTATAAATCAGTTAATTAAAAAAAAGTTGTAGTCTGAATTGGACTACAGTACTATGTAACTAACGCATATATTTCAAACTTAAACAGAATCGCAAATGAAGGATCAATTAAAGTCCAAACGAGAATATATACCACCTGCAATTAATGCAACCAGCGTGGAGATGGAGGATGCTTTCGGGGCTATACAGGTTACTTTTGTAGCAGGAACTGAACAGGACTATTTGCCATTGGATATTTTGCAGAAGGGAGAAGATGGCAACTGAGATCGGAAGAAAAATAAAAATAGCATTTGTCGACGATAGTCTCTTTCAGCGGACGCTCATGAAAATAGTGCTTGTCAACAATGAAACATTTGACCTGCGTTTTAATTGCAGCAATGGACTGGAGCTCCTGAAAAAACTCGAAAGTACCACTGAATTGCCCGACGTATGCCTTGCGGATCTTAATATGCCTGTAATGGATGGACATGAGGCCGCTCTTCATATCCGCGATCGGTTTCCATCGATTAAAGTATTCGGGTATACGACCACAGATAATGTCACCGAACTTGAACGGTTTAAGGCCAACGGTGCACTTTTCATTTTCAGTAAAACCAACCTGAGAATGACATTGGACGAAATTAAATATTGGCTTGATGATGACATCCGATCTCCATTAAGCAAAGGATAGATACATAGCATAGCTCATTTATGGACAGTAAAGCGGCTGAATTTGAAATTATACCGTTAAAGGAATGGCAGCAGAAGCGGTTTCCCCACTGGTATCATGGTCAGGATCTTTTCACTATCCTGGTACCATTTGATGACATTGAGATCCGCCTGGCGAATGATTCTTTTTGCATGGAAGGCAATACGCTGATTTTTATTGGTCCGGCGAAAGATTTTACCCTCAGTGGATCGGGCACTCCGAACGGGTATCTGATCCGCTTTACTTCACGGTTTTACGAAAGGTCGGCCCTGGATAGGACATTGATCAATTCAGGACTATTTTTTGACAGTGAAAGATTGCTCAAAGCTGTTAAAAGCCGGATAAAACAGGAAGAGATGAAGATGCAGATCATGGGAAATATCCAACGTCATCCATCAAGAAACGCCGCGGTGACTTCGCTGATCGTGCACAACTTCATCGAGTCGGTCCTTTTACAAGGGGTATGGGAAACAGATTTCGATAAGGAACTCAGCAGGGGTACGGACAGTACAGTGCAGGGAATGGCCAACCGTTTTTCCATACTCGTACACAAGCATTATAAAGAAAATTGCAACGTCAAATTCTATGCAGACAAACTACATATTACGCCAAGAAAGCTAACGAATCTATGTACAGAAGTCTGGAATAAAACGGCAAAGAATGCCATTATCGACATCGTTCTGAAAGAAGCGCTGCGTTATATTGAAAATACGGATCTTTCTATTTCCCAGATCTCCTATGAAATGGGGTTTTCAGAAGAGTCCAATTTTCGGCATTTTATCAAAAAACATTCGGGTTCCAATCCACTGCAGTACCGTGAAAGAATGCGAACGGCGAGCGATGCGTATGCGCATTAGCAGCTGTTTTTTTGTGCGGATTGGTGTAAAAAAATACTGGAACGAATCCCTTCGCCCCAGTGTCCATTAATATTATATTAAATAACAACCCGCAAAAAAGTTGTTATCCAAAAGTAGGGAGATAAAGCGTGTGAAAGTATGTGAATAGTGGCAATAAACGTGTTAAAACTGGAAACTGGAAGGGGGGGGCAATTATAGCGGATCAAAGAAATCTAGATTGGAGAGAGAAGGTTCAGGATGAATACGATCATACGGTTCTTCTGATCGAAAAGAGACATGTGGAGATAAAAGGACTATTTTCTGTTAAAGATAACTGAAGCTTTTTTAAACGATTTCTAGCTGACTCTTGTCTTTCTATTAATCCATTTGATGGATAAATAGTTAGAAAAAACCGGTGCTTCTTTGAGGTTTCTGGTCTTTTCGTTCTAAAATAACCTGCCGATCAATGGGCTCGGCAAGATTGAGAACTTAACAAGCAAGATTGAAAAAGTAAAAAGACACCTATGAACGGATTGAATAAAAATATGCTGGGCGGATTGATCGGTGCACTCGTGCTTAATGTAGTGCACAGCGCTGCAAAAAGATTTGATTCCCAGGCGCCCGCAGTAGATAAAGTGGGTGAGGAGGCGATGAAAAAAACGGTACGCTTCGCCGGGTTTAAACCACCCAAAGGTAATGCGCTGGTGGCGGCCACGTTCGGCGCCGATGTGGCCTCAAATGCCATGTTATATACGCTTATCGGCTATGGGGGTCAGAAAAATAAGCTGCTGAAAGGAGCCTTGCTCGGTACTGTGGTCGGGCTCGCAACATTGACTATTCCGGAACAGGCCGGACTCGATGCCAAACCCATAAAAAAGACCAGCCGTACGAAGTTAATGACTGTTGCCTGGTATGTCATCGGTGGTATTGCAGCCGGACTGGCCATGAAAGCGATGGAAAAACGCTAAGTTTTTTATAGCTCGGGCTTTGATCACACCCTTTTTCGGTACTGTACGCTACGCGGCTAGGTTTCAACTGGGCTCCCCACGGACGACTATGGTTCACCGGGCTCTATGCGGGGATGGTTCAACTAGGCGCTACGCAGCTACGGTTCAACTGGGCTTTACGCGACGAGAGTTCAACGGTAGTTAGCTGCCGTGCCGTAGCGCTATTGCCTTGCACTGATTAGCCAACTGTTGCGAATATGAATTAATATCCAGCGGATTGTAAATGTGATTAGCCAGATTTCGAACAGTAGCAGAAAACAACGGACAAAAAATGTAATTTACATGAATATTAGGTCTCAAGACCAGAGTTTAATCGTTTTGAAATTGCTAAATTAAAACAGTCATGATGAGAAAATATGTTGGTGTAATGCTCTTTTTTATTGTTGCAGCGGGTAGCCTACGTGGGCAAACGCTGACGACTAAATTGGTCCCGATGCGTTTAGCTGCAAGTTTTGACCGCGTAAAAGAGGCCGTCCCCGATATGTCCGGCCAGTTTGTCGACAGCAAAATTAAAATTATAGCCCTAGGAAGTACAGACTCGACTGCCCGATTTGAAATCGAGGAGCAGGGGATAAGCATTGAAACGGTTGTGGATAACGAAAAAGAGTACCATAAATTGGTCACGGCTGCGGCAAAAGATGTTTCCAAACCAAGTATTCATATGCTGTATACCTACTCGTTAAAGAATAAAAAATTGAAAGTACCGCCGCCGAGAAAAGTCTTTTTCTCTCCAGAGTATGGGGTAATCTGGACCTTGACGTTAAAAAAAATAGCCGAAAAGGAAACCGAAGTTGTGCTTAACTACAAATCGCTATCACCTACATTTGCCGAGAAAATCGAAAATGAGTTTGAAAGCGACACCTATTACAGCCACAAAATCGTAAAAATGGACGTCAATGATAAGCGAATGAATCACCTGATCAAGGAGATTTTGATCAATCAGATGCATGTCGACCGGGATTATCCCGCACCAATGTATCCCGCGCGCAATTAATCTTTCCACATCAATAAATAAAGTACAGTCGCCCAACCGTTGAAGCATATGGATTGATAACCACGGGACTACCTGCTATTTTGATAAGTGTGATAGCATTGTGAAACCCTGTTTTTTTTGATTGGCAGCTCAATTATTGATATTTGGTTTGAGAGATTCCAGCGGAGTAAAATGGCTTTGAGAGGCCAGAATAAGCGCTGAAAGAGTTTAAACCTGTAATCCAGCACGTCCATGACAATTCAATGGGCGATGGATCAAATTTTCAAATTTATGGCAAATCATGAAGTAAGAGGAAAAGTGGTTTTGATCGCAGGTGGCGCGAAAAACCTAGGCGGGCTTTTGAGCCGGGATTTTGCGGCAAAAGGGGCGAAGCTTGTTATTCACTACAATAGTGAGGGAACAAGGGCCCAAGCGGAGAAAACATTGTCGGATGTACAGGCTATGGGTGCCGAGGGACTGATTGTTCAGGGCGACCTTACGCAAATTTCGACAATAAAAGCACTGTTTGACAGCGCTGAGGAAAGGTTCGGAAAGGTGGATATCGCAATCAATACTGTAGGTAAGGTACTGAAAAAACCATTTGTGGAGACTTCAGAGGCCGAGTACGACAGTATGAGTGACATTAACTCGAAGGTCGCCTACTTTTTTATACGCGAAGCAGGCAGGCGCATCAATGACAATGGAAAGATCTGTACTGTCGTAACTTCTTTATTGGCGGCTTACACAGGCCTTTATTCAACTTATGCGGGAATGAAGGCTCCTGTAGAGCATTTTACAAGAGCTGCATCGAAGGAATTCGGACCGCGTGGAATCTCCGTTACGGCAGTGGCGCCCGGTCCAATGGATACACCTTTCTTCTATGGACAGGAATCTGACGATGCTGTTGCCTATCACAAGTCTGCGTCTGCGCTGGGCGGACTTACCGATATTCAGGACATTGCCCCACTGATCGAGTTTCTGGTCACAGATGGCTGGTGGATCACCGGGCAGACAATTTTCGCAAATGGCGGATATACCACGCGATAAAATAGTCAAGCAAAAGACAGTCAAATTTGGCTGTCTTTTGGTATATGCACCGTCAGTAAAGAAACGTTTTATGTCGTTAACTGAGGCATTGAAGATTGCTGCCCGGCATGTCCTCAGCGGACTGGCTGTCGGACTGGCTATCAGAGCCTTGAGTAAGTAGAAGATTTCCCCAGTCGTTCAGTTTCCAAAGCACTTCCACTAATTTTTCGCCAAGTGGGGTAAGTGAATATTCCACACGTGGTGGTAGTTCGGGAAAGCTTTTTTTGCTTAAAATTCCGTCCCGTTCCAGTTCTTTTAATTGCTGGTTTAAAACCCGTCGATCGACTTTGACGATACCCCGGAGCATTTCGCTGGGTCTTTTTTCACCTTCATTGATACGCCATACGATCGGTATCTTCCATTTTCCGCTGATTGCATTAACGGCAAATTCCAAAGGACAGACTTTTTCCTCGATTACTCTTCCTTCTATTTTCATCAATTATTAATTTATACATCGTCAAGCTGCACGAATATGACGAACTAACGCACGATTTGCACAAAAGTGACTTTTTTATCCCATAGGGACAATAATATGCGGTATTGTGGTTCTGAATTTACTTTCAAAACTTTGCAAAAATAGAAAATAAGATATGAATAATTGAAAGCTGTAGATTAGCGCTATCTGATGATTTCGGATACCAACTATTGAATTGATTAGCTGTTAAAACATATTTGAACAATTATGGAAGAAATAAAAAGAAAAGGAGCAAGAAGTACAAAAGATATCCCAAGGGAGATTTTGGATCAGTTAAATCGCGGGGAAATTGAAACAGCCAATCTCGTCGAATGGCTGGCTGTGGACCAGAAAGTCTTATTGGGCAACTTGCTGGTACAGCAACAACGAAGCATCTATCTAGCACCTGTACTTACAAAAATTGATCAGCTAAAAAAACAGACCGTAACAAACCTAAACCAGGCGATAGGAATTGGACTTTTTGAACAGGCCATGGAAAATAACGATCGGGAATTTTTAGCTATTATGGCAAATCATCCGGCCGACCTTGTACGCTGCTGGGCCACCTATACCATCGGAAAGAATGAAAATCTCCACATATCGGAAATGCTAGACCAAATAGAGCCCTTCGCGGCAGATACACATTTTGGGGTCAGGGAAATCTGCTGGATGGCTGTAAGACCAAAAATTGCAGCAAACCTGTTGCAGAGCATTGAAATACTTGCGCGATGGACAGCCGACCGAGACGAAAATATAAGAAGATTTGCGAGCGAAGCAACACGACCTCGAGGGGTCTGGTGCGAACATATTGAGTCACTGAAACAAAACCCCGAACTGGGGCTGCCCATCGTGGAAAGGCTAAGATCAGACAACACAAAATATGTGCAGGATAGTGTGGGAAACTGGTTGAATGATGCAAGCAAAACAAAAGCATCATTTGTGCTGCAACTCTGTGAACGCTGGAAAAAGGAAAGTGATACCAGGGAAACAAGCTACATCATTAAAAAAGCATTGCGGACGGTTAACAAATCGTAGTGCCGAATGACCATATGCAGCGTCAAAAATTGCTTTCACGAATCCCCTTGTACAATAAATATTGATTACCTGAATAATCTACAGATCAATTTCCCCGCAAGTTGTAGCAAAAACAGAAATTTGCAACCAAGACGCTGCAAAAATGGTATCTTTGGGTACCATTTTTATTTTTTGGATCTATGCGTAAAGCCCTAATTATTCTATTGCTATTTATAGCCTGCAAAGCGAATGCCCAGTTGAGCCTGTCAATAAAACTCAATTATCGGCCCAGTCAGATCTATGAAACGATGGACAGTACTACAGTAAGCTCAATGCATTATTCCGAGAAAATTGAAGGCAGGGGAAAACCGGGCAATATGACCAAACCTGTCTTTGTCGGCACTACGGTACTGCAATCGAATATAATGCTGACGATCCAGACAAAGGAGCAGATTGCCCATAGAATTCCCTTTGTGACAAAAAACCGGATCCAAGGATGGGTACAGCAGATCAACGGTGAAAGAAATGAAAGCAGCGGACCATCAGATCAAAGTATCGTCTATGGCTATTTTACAAATACAGCCACTGGTTATAGGACTAAGGTTGATTCCATTCAAGGATCGGATATCGATGACAACAAAAGAAATTTTACAAAATCAGTTTTCGAGCAATATACCGCTCCTTATCCAGAGAAACCCATTTATATTGGTGATTCTTTTGCGATAACTAAAGAGGAAGAAATTGTCTTTGGGAATTTAGGAGTGGCCTATTTTGAACTAAGCACAAAGTATACTTTACGCGAAATTAAAAACGGAATAGGTTATTTTAGAAAAGAGCATTCCCTTCGACTGAAGGGAATAGAGTCTACAAACCCTAGTTTTAAGCTAACTGAGGTCGATCAGGGTACTGGCATGCTCGAATACGATATAGAGAACTCTCTAATTAGAAGCAATACCTCGACCTTTGCTGCGGTAGCAAAAGCAGAGATAGACAAGCTGCTGATAACCATCCATACCACGGTGAAACAGAAGGAGAGCATCGAGTTGCGATAGGGCTAGGGTTCGCCTGATTCCGATCCTGTGCTCCAATGCAAGAGCTAGAAATTCATGCTTTTATGGTGTAGCATTTCTTTCGGGGGATCTCCAGAAATAGGCAGGGTCGTGTGTAACAACATTGTTTTTTAAATATTTATTGTTGCTTGTATCCCATCCGCTTGGTATTAAAGAGATATACTGCAGAGCAGGGTCGGCAGGTCTATATCTACTCTCTGTGTTAAACTGGCTTCTATTTGTACACTGAATCCAATATAAATTCTTTGCCATATAGGAGTCCAAATACCAAATTTTACTTACTTTAGACGCGGAGTTCAGCTTGAGTGGCTGGTTATTTCTTAAGTGCTCTCGGACTTCTTCTATGCTCAGTAAATTGTTTTTGTCGTCCATAACAAATGTACCATGGGAGGGATCCATCCACAACCATTTCTTTAATGTTTCAGAATAGACACTATTGATTACATGGCAGTCTGTATCTTTGTCATCCTTTGGCATACAGGTAACGTATCGGGATTTAAATCCCATGGCAAGATACATTTCATTTAAGGTCATGGCTTTATGCCGACAGTTGATTCCTTTTCCGCTGGCCTTATGGTAATTATAGAAATCAATTGCATCAAATTCACATAATGCCCAATTGCTGCCATCGTATTTAATAGTATTGGCAACAAACAACATGATATTACATAGTTTAGAAATCTCGTCGCCATGACCGGCGATGGAGTCCAGGTTGAAAAAATCCTTCACAGCCACTAAATTGCGATTACTTGCCGCCTGGTAGTCAAATATAGGCAAGGAAGCACTATTTTCTGACATGTATCCTCCCGACTGCTGTAATAAGGTCAATTTATCATATTGTTTCAATTGAGCCAATGCTTTCATAAATTCATTATCCTTACGGATGTGATCCAGTTCCGTATTATTTAAAGCAGTACGATAGTCGGTATATCCCCATAAAATTGCCTTGTTAAAACTCGCAATAGCGTCTTTTTTTTGATGAAGCATTGATTGTAAGCAAGCAAGATAGTAGTATACATTGGCGTTAATCTCGTGGATCGTTGACTGGAACTCTTGCCTTTCCTTTTCTGTTAGCTGTAAGCTGTCCATTTTGGTCGCAATGGCAGTTAGTGTTGCTGCTGCTTTTTGATAATCTTTCGCCGAATAATAGGTCTTATACTCCTGTTCTAATTTTTTAAAGTCTGAAAGAAATTTATTCCATGTTGTCGAAGCTGTCTGTGCCGATGAACTGGCAGCCAGCAATACAAATAGAAGAAGGCTAAATAGTGGTTTCATTGGAGGTTTTTAATTAAAGTAAATCCTAATTTTATTGAAATATGTAATCTCGTTATTGGTCATTTGTATCTATGCTTGATCTTGAGAAAATTTATTTTATGATTTTATAAGATCGATTTCTCTTGAAGACACTTATGGCGAGCAAAGTATTACATCCAGTCGTAAAATATTAGTTAACGTCCTTTTGAAGTAAGATGATTTAAAGTCCGAACAAATTGGACTGAGGGGAGAAGAAACGGGATGGATTTCAACAATTGTGCCCCCATTTTTTGCACCTATTATGAAATAAAGAAAGCTTATAATAAGCAACTTACCTGTAAATATACCAAATAGTATATTTTATTTGTTTTTAAAATATACTATTTGGTATATTTGTGATATAAATTAGAAAGCGATGCTAACAAAAGCGGAAAAAACAAAACAATTTATCTTAGAAACAGCGAGTCCGCTTTATAATGAAAAGGGGATTTCAGGTGTGAGTATTGATGATGTTTTGGAAGCGACTAAATTGACCAAGGGCTGTATATATGGACATTTTAGTGGGAAGGAGGATTTATCAGAACAGGTCGTTGAATATTCAATAAACAAAATGACCGAGAAAGTAGCAGGTGTCGTTTCGAAGGGTAAAACTGCAAAGGAGAAAGTATTTTTATATCTGGATTTTTACAGTAATCCGATTGACACTCCTATTGCTGGAGGCTGTCCTATTTTTAATACCGCCGTAGAAGCAGATGATAATTTCCCCGCCATTAAAAAGAAGGTCGCTGCAGTTGTAAATGCATCTTTAGGCGGGATTTCAACTATATTGAAAAAAGGTATTGCTGATGGGGAATTTTCGAATCAACTCAATGTGGATGTTTTTGCTTTTAAAATATTGTCTGCTGTTGAAGGGGCTCTCGTTCTTAGTCGGACAATAGGTTCATCTAAACTGATGCTCCAACTTATTCAGGATCTTAAAAAAGACTTGGAACACTATACACTGTAATTTTTTTTAAAGTAAAATAGACTAAAAAGTATATTTTATAAAGAATAACCTTAAAAAAATAGCATATAAATCATTCAAAATGAAAACAACAGGAAATACAATATTTATTAGCGGAGGAAGCGCCGGAATCGGATTGGCTATTGCTAAAAAATTAAACGCGGCTGGAAATAGAATTATAATTAATGGTCGCAATGAAGAGCGCCTTCAAAAAGCTTTAATAGCGCTTAAAGATGCTGTTGCGATTCAGGGTGATCTGTCTGTAGAAGCAGATCGCATCCGTATCGCAGAAGAATTGAAATCGAACTATGCGGATGTTAATCTGATTATCAACAATGCGGGCGCCGCCTTCGGTTACTTACTGAGCGAAACCACTAATGCGCACGAAAAAGCATTGATCGAAATGAATACCAATTATTTTGCAATTATTCATTTTACGGAATTGATGCTTCCCCATTTATTGACGAAAGAGAATGCAGCGGTGGTCAATGTTTCCTCGATCGCCGTATATGCAAGTCATCGATTTTTACCTACCTATGGCGCTACGAAGGCCGCATTGCATAGCTATACAACAGCGTTAAGACAAACCTATGAAGGAAAGAAAAATCTACAGATCTATGAAGTGTACCCTCCATTGGTAAATACTGAATTTTCAGCTGAAATAGGTGGAGCAGCTGGCATCCCTCCAAGCGAAGTGGCCGATGAACTACTCGTTGGTTTGGAGAATAATCTATTCGATATCCCAGTAGGTGATTCGAAGATTTATGCAAATGCTATTGGAGAAGCTATGTCAAAACTGGCGCATGCTTAAATGTAAATAAACCAATCGTTATCCGTGGCTGTTAACGATTGGTTTATACCTAGGCTCCCATCAATTAAGTTCTAAATCATCTTGCCCTAACATGACCAAAGGGAAAGGACTGTTGAAATAAATTGGTAGTGGATAGCAGAAGGGCTCAAGTAAGACAACAAACTGAAATTAAAAACGCGATATGACTGAATCATTATTAAATTATTTTGCTGCAACGGGATTATTGGCGGTAGACGAAATAAACTTTTCCCTGGCATTTTTTAAACCGATCAACTTAAAAAAAGGTGATTTTTTTCTTCGTGAAGGTGAGACTTGCCGCCATATTGGGTTTATTGTACATGGTGGGGTAAAAGCATACGCGACGGACGAAGAAGGAAACGAAAATATAACTTGTTTTAAATTTGAAAATGAATTTGCCACCTCCTTCTCTGAATTTGTGGCACAGGAAAAATCCAGAAGGAATATCAGAACGATCGAAGACAGCGTGATCTATCAGATAAACTATCCAGACTATCACTATCTCCTCGATCAGGTGACTGCCTGGAACGGAGTCATAAGGGTGCTGATGGAACAGGAGTATAAGCAAAAGGAGAGCTATTTGCTGAACTACAACAACAGATCGGCTATCGGTAAATATCGTCAGGTACTGTCTAATGAACCGAGTTTGGTTGGACGAGTAGCGACACAAGATCTGGCATCGTATCTGGGTATCACCCAGCGGTCGCTTACGCGAGCTAAAGGACAAATCTATCGGCCCAGCACATTATAGGACAAATGTCCTTATTCGTTCCTGACTGGCAATGTAGATTTGTAAAAAAAAATATGCTACATCACATTGCTCCAGAGGTGGTTCAGATTTCGCTGATGCCACGAAATAGTATTAATTGCTACATCATCGAAGGTGTATTGGTAGACGCCGGAATACGGAGTTCATATAACACTGTACGAAAAGCACTCGAAGAAATACCTGTTTATCAACATGTCCTTACGCATGCGCATGCCGATCACCAGGGCTGCAGCGATCAGATATGCGAAGCGTTCTCGATACCCTTGCTTTGCCATCCCGATGAAGTTTGCCGGACCGAAACAGGCATGGTGACAAAGGACTATCCATCACCGCAACATTGGATTGCCAAGCTCCAACAAAAGTACTGGGCAGGGCAGGGGCACCGGGTCGATCAAACCGTCGTTGAAAATGACTTTGTGGGAAACTTTCGTGTCATTGAGACACCCGGACACTCAGCTGGCCATATTTCCCTATTCCGTGAACATGATGGAATACTTATTGCCGGCGATGCGGCGATAAATATGAGCCTACTCACAACAGCAACCGGTCTACGACTTCCCCCAAATATATTTACCTCCGATCGACAGCGCAATATCGAGTCGCTCCAAAAGCTAGCAAAGCTGAATCCTGCTATTATCTGCTTCGGCCACGGTCCCGTTATGCGCAATAGTGATCGGAAGTTTGAGCAATTTGTGGCGAAATGCAGTGCGCTTAGTTAACGACAGAACACCTAGTATTCAAGAATGAAGAATTTAAAAATTCATCACTGTATCCAGTCCTCGCTTGAGACCTTTAAACGTGTTTATTTTTTCTAGGGCGATAAAAATTCCTTTTAAATAGGGGGCGGCACCACTTCCCGCCTCATGTTTTATTGTTAGTCTTTCATCTTCCATACCAAAAATTGTTTCTACGCCGAGAACATGGCCCGGAAGACGAACAGCATGTACCTGTATTCCATTTATTGACCCACCTCTGGCCTCTTTAACGCCAATGGTTTCCTCAATGGGAACATCCAAAATCGGCTTTTGGATTTTTGAAAGGCGATAAGCTAGCTCTGCAACAGTTCCACTGGGTGCATCAACTTTCTTTTCTGACGCATAATCAATAATCTCAAAATGGTTGATATATTTTGCTGCGGTTTCCGAGAACCTTTGCAATAACACTGCAGTAATGGAAAAATTGCCTGCTGCTAGTACCGACACATTTTTTTCGTCTGCCAATGAAGCTATCTTTTCATACTCCTTGTCGGAAAGTCCGGACGTACCGACAACGATATTCTTTCCCTTATTAATAGCCGCTAAAATATTGTGCAATGCAATTTTTGGCGATGTGAAATCAATTAAGGTATCGAACTCGACAGTTTCGAGCGCCTTTCCAATAGTATCAAATAATGGAATCGCCGAATGATCAATTCCTAAAATAGATGCTAAATCAGCGCCTGCATTGGATCGGGATAGCCCACCTACCAAGGTATAATCCGCACTAGATAGTATCGCTTTGCTTAATTCTTTACCGACCCATCCGGTGGCTCCTGCAATTAAAACTCTATTCATAATAAATCTGTTTTTGTTTATTCTACTTCAAATATTGCCTGATGGTTATCCTTGTTGCTTCCTTTACCTGTTCTTCCGTTACATCTACACCAATTTTTCCTAGATTAATCAATTTACCCTCTTTTAGCGCATATTGATTGATAAAAACTAAGTTGCCACTTCTTACAAACGGCTGATAATTTCCTGCAGGTGCTGGTACTCCGGGCAAGGATATCTGTTTTTCTTTTAACAGCTGGGCGATATCGTTTGTTTCCACCCCAGGTCCTTTGATAGCTCTTGTCCTAAAAGGACCACGCAAAGCCATCGTTACTTTACCAAAGTATTTTTCTTGTATACCGTGTTATTGATGATTTCACAAAATTATCCATTGTTTTTTTATTAAGTTTGCCAATAAATACATGCAAAACGACAAGATTAAATGTGGCCTGACCGAAAGTAAGCGGGGAGAGTACGCCGATTCCAGTCATTCGGGTGCCTATGTGTGGTATGAGAAAAATTGGAGGCATGATGATTATGAACATGTGCACCAGCGCGGTCAGCTTAGTTTTGTAGCTGAAGGCTATCAATATTTTTATATCGAGAACAGGATATACTTGGTCCCCCAAAATCATGTCATCTGGATTCCCTCAAATATTAGGCATAGATCGCATTCCGAAGCCGAAAACATTGACCTCATGGTGGTGCTATATAAGGATGTGCCTGAATTGGAATTTTTCAAATCCATACATGTCTTTGCGGTCCCTTCAGTATTAAGGGAAATGCTATGGTATGCCTCCAAGTGGAGTCAGAACCTTGAAGAAAATAGGGAGCAGTTTTATTTTTTGCAGGCTATTTTAAACAGTTTACCAAATTTTTATTCCGAAAATCATAATCTTCAGATACCTGTCCCATCAAATGAAAAGTTGATCCCCATCTGTGAGGAAATCAATAATAACTTTAAATACGCAATAGATATTGAAAATTTGGCACGAAAAGCACTTATGTCTGCCAGAAGTCTTCAACGTATTTTTAAAGCGGAGACGGGCATTACTGTTCAAAAATATCATCAACTTATACGAATACTAAAAAGTATCGAAATGATTGAACAGAAAAAGTATACACTGACCGAAATTGCCTATAAGGTCGGTTATAAGAGCCTTTCGGCATTTACATCTTCCTATCAATCCATTATGAAGACTGGACCCAGTGATGTAAAAAAAACGATGCTTGCAAAATCATCGTTTGCGAATTCAATAGATGAGGCATCTGATTTTTAAAAAACTACCCAAAGGGAAAGGCAAGAAGAATCTTTTCAAGTTTGGTGCGAATCAAATGCCGAAAAGTGAGAGTTTGATGGAAGCTATTTCAAAAAAAAGCTTAAAGTGGCGGATCTGGATCTGGAAAGGACCATTAAATCTTGCTTCACCATAAAAATGGGCTAATGCAGAAGGTCGTCTTTCTTGATTTAGATCATCGTTTCACGCTTCAGAAAAATGGAAATTTGATTAGCTTTTCAATAATGGGAAGTCTATCAGATTAAATCAGTAATTATGGAAATAGGAATAGATAGCTTTATAGCTACCGGTGCATATAATGGCGGATTGAGTTCAGAAGAGAATATGACAGCCATGGAAGCCCTGCTGTCAAAGATAGCATTTGCAGATCAGGCCGGACTGCATGTCTTCGGGCTAGGAGAACATCATAGGAAAGAATTTCTAGATGAATCTCCGGCAGTAATATTGGCAGCAGCGGCAGCCAGAACTCAACAGATTCGTCTGACGAGTGCGGTTACTGTACTGAGTGCCGCAGATCCGGTAAGGGTATTTCAGGAATATGCAACATTGGATATCATTTCGAAAGGGCGGGCGGAGATTGTAGCCGGAAGAGGATCATTTATTGATGCTTTTCCTTTATTTGGATTCAATACGCAGGACTACGATGCACTTTTCGAAGAAAAAATCAAATTGCTTCTTGAAATACGAGATAATGAAACTGTAAGCTGGAAAGGGAAATTCCGGGCAGAGTTGAAACAACAGGCGATATATCCGCGTCCGGTGCAAGAGCAGCTACCTGTATGGATAGGTGTAGGAGGAACGCCACAGTCTTTTATACGTGCCGGAATACTGGGGCTCCCACTGATGGTCGCTGTTATCGGTGGTGAAACCCATCGCTTTCGTCCATTGATAGATTTATATTATGAGGCCGGAGAAAAAGCCGGACATCCACGGGAGAAGCTTAAAGTTGGGCTACATTCACTCGGTTTTGTGGCAGACACAACAGCTAAAGCTAAGAATCTTTATTTTCCGGGTTATCAGGAAATGATGGGAAAAATCGGGAAGGAGAGAGGCTGGTCTACGCCGACACGGGAAATGTTTGAAGCCCAGGCAGAGCCGACTGGCGCATATGTTATTGGCAACCCCGAAGAAGTTGCAGAAAAGATAGTGCGCCATAGTGAAGCATTGGGTGGTATATCGAGATTTACATTTCAGATGGATAATCCAGGGTTGAGCAAAGAGGATATATTCAGAGCGATTGAATTAATAGGGACAAAAGTAATTCCCCTTGTCAATCAATCCTGATTATTTTTTGATTGCCCGGGACCTGATTCTGCTCAGTGTTTCCTGGGTAATACCCAAGTATGACGCAATGAGGTGCTGTGGAAATCGTTGTGTAAATTCAGGGTAGCTATCAATAAGCATATTATAGCGTTCTTCAGCGGTCATACTAAGAGCAGCATTGATTCTTTTTTGGCTTGCATAAGAATAATTTTCATCCAATTGACGTGTAAGTTCATTCATGATTGGAAGGGAAAATACCTCTTCTGCAGCTTTCTTTGTCAAGATAAGCAAATCAGTATCTTGACAAGCTTCAATATTGAAGGCTGAGGGTTTGAGTTTAGCAAAACTCTCCCGATCACCTACCCACCAACCTTCAATATAAAGGCTCATGATGTGCTCGGCGCCTTTAACGTCTATACTGTATTTCTTCATGGCACCTTTGACAAGAAAGCCCATGTAATTACTTACGTCACCTTCCTGCAAAAATGCCTGACGCTTCTTGATCTTACGGGGAACAAAATTATTTTTCAGGATCCCAATTTCATCTGAAGCTAAGGGTCTGGATACCCGCGAATTGATATAGTTGATTAAAGTATCGTACATGAGTCGTTGTTTTACCTGACGTAAAAGTAAATATACTCAAAATATGACTCCTGCGATTTCTTAAATATTACTATTCCACTTTTTTAACTAGGTATGCAATTTGTACTAAACCTGATGGATAATTCAGTTGTTAATAGATAGTATACGATCTGTAAAATTTGACATGCATTCAGTTATTTTTCACATGCGCTATAGCATACATTTACTCTATTATTGATGTGTGTTATGTGCATGTATAAATAGCCTTGACTGATTTCTTTATACATGTCTTACTTTTACAATAACTTAATAGCATAATTATCATGAGAGAACTTAATAGCATAATTATCATGAGAGAACTTAATAGCATAATTATCATGGGAGCGATCGTTACCGAACCTGAATAGTAAATTCATTTTTGATAGAGCGTTCTGAAAAATGTATTCCGGATACCTCTTTCACAAGACTTAGCTATCATCGTTTCCTCTTGGTAGAAAGCGGAACTGGGACACTTACCATTGATAAAAAAATCCTCAATGCATCATCGTTGATAGCTAGTAAGTTAACCTTATTTGATGTCTAATTCTTAATTACTACAGCAAAACTATAATCTGTCTCAGGAAGACATTGTGTTTTGTCGCAAGACATGAATGATACTTTCCCAGATACCCTGACCGGAGTAGAAGAGTTAAGTTTAATTTTTTGTTGAAATATAACTTCCTTATTGTGGTAAGGTACGGTAACTTTAAATACTTCTTCGTATTTGCTTTTCGGCTTAGGTTCTAATACTTTCCCAACGAGGTCAAAATCTTTAGATTTTCCAAAGACAAATTTGGTAGCATCTGGACCTCCAATTGGTACATTTAACCCATATATATGCCATCCATCATTTATAGTCGCTTTTACGAAAATTACAGCTTCTTTGCTATTCATTTTCTTAGATGCAACCGTCCATTTCACTGGTTTCAAAATCTGGCATTGCACTGAGGAAATTGTAAATCCGATAAGTGCGAAAATAAGAACTACTTTTCTCATATATGTTTTTAGCGATGGAATTTAAGTTTTTTTGTAAAGGGATTTCATTAAAATTATGAAAACTACTAGATCATCTTGAAGTCTAAAATTAATCCGTCTAGATTTTAAATAACTCTTGTGTTTCGTTGTTTCTGCAATATAGATAATTTATTCATTTTAAAATGAATAAATATTCCTGGAGACAGAACCTGTTCTTTTTATAAGCCTGATCATCTGTTGTCTCCGCACCAACAATACAATTCAATTCAATACAATACAATACATCAATTGAAGGCCTACTGATAAAATAGCAAATTTCGGATTTTATAGCCCAGCTTCTAACACTAATTTTGCCATTCTAGAAATCATTATTATGGACAATATGGAAACACGGTTAACGGATAAAGATTGGCCGTCTATCACAAAGGAATTACATGCTAAGGGGTTTGTTACTGTTCGGGATGTACTAAATGAAAAGGAATGTAATGCGCTTATTGCTGAATATAATGCAAACGGCACCTACCGTAAAACAATCAACATGGAGCGTTATCGTTTTGGTCAGGGTGAATATAAATACTTCCAATATCCATTGCCCGAATTGATTACAACTATGCGGGAAAAGGTATACGCTGAAATAGTTCCTGTTGCCAACCGGTGGATGCAGGAGCTGAACATCGACAAGAAGTTTCCTGCAACACATAAGGCAATGAAAAAACTTTGCAAGGAACATGGACAGGAAAAACCGACAGTACTTATCCTAAAATATACAGAAGGTGGCTTTAATACGCTGCATCAGGATTTATATGGCGAGGTGTTTTTTCCGATGCAGGTGGTCCTCGTGCTTGGTCAGGCTGATAAAGATTATACAGGTGGCGAATTTGTAATAACGGAACAGATGCCACGGGCACAATCCAAAGCAAACGTATTAAAACCGAATCGTGGTGACATGATTATCTTTACCACAAACTTTCGTCCGGTAAAAGGAGTAAAAGGCTACTATAGGGTAAACATGAAACATGGTGTCAGCCCACTTCATGGTGGAAACAGACATAGCCTCGGTATTATATTTCATGATGGCCTTAGTTAACCGTTTAGGATACCATGTCATTAACACATAGTGGCTATTCAAAAGTTGGTACGCCAAGAAAACTCCCGCATTAATTCAGCTTCATCATTAGAAGGAGACGCTAGACCAATTTCACAGCTATCATTATCAAAGTAAGTATTTAAAATACCAAAAACATACTGACTAAATAGGTTGGGTGTAGTTACTTCTTCTTCTGCTATTGTATATTTTCACTTCTCGACACTTTTGTCAATATGCAATTGATATCCTGCTCGAACTGTTTCTACAATGGAGCGAGGTGTCAATATTTCAACGGTTTGATCAGGGATAGCTAGAATGGAATGATCATAACCATATGGTGTCCAATGATAAAGTCTTCCTTTCCAAAGAAGATAAAAGCCATCATTACTATTTATAAATAAGCCATCAGGGAGACTTTTGATCTGTTCGGGGTAAGTTACTTTCAGGCCTTTGGGACTAATGCGTTCAGCATGAATAATAGCATCAATTTCCTTGATTGGCGTTTTCATATCAAACCCAAATTGCGGATTACCTTTTATCCAATACTCCTTAAACCGCATATGGTCTCTGTATCTGCATTGAAAACAAGGTCTATGTCCAGCAGAAAATGCCGTTGCTTCATCAAGAAAGAAAAGCTCGGTCCAACGGTCAGGCTGCATAATTTCCCTGTGCCTACCTTTAAATTCAAGCATACAGATAATCCATGCTTTAATATTGTAGGGCTTTACTATTTCTTTTTGTTCATTATGTACCACACCGCGATTGCCAAGCCAGGTACCACGTGCTGTGGTTTTGATGAAAGAACCTTCCGGAGAGATTCGGTTTTGTAACATAATAAATAGCGATAAATTATATTTTCACAACAGGGTTTTCTTCAATTTCCCATCTCAGTATTCTTTCTTTCACTTCTGTACCCCAAAAGTACCCTTTGAAACCACCATCGGTATGAATTACCCTATGGCAGGGCAACAGATAACTAATAGGATTGCTTCCAACAGCTGTGCCTGTAGCTTGGGCATTCTTATTTGATCCGCCAATTTGTCCGTAGCTTGTAAACCCTCCAAGCGGAATATGGCTCAGTCTTTCCCAGATTTCGAGTTGAAATTTGGTTCCTTTCACATGCAATTGAAGGGGTAACTCCAGATGAGGACTACTCATCAATTGTATTGCAGCTCCATGAAACCGAGAGCCACCTTCTATTAGCGGATTTTGGGGTAACCTCCGCTTAAGGTCATCAAGTGCTGAAATGCGACTACTAAAATCAAAACCCAAGTAACAAATTCCTTTTGAGGTACTTGCGAGCATTATTTCGCCAAATAGAGAATCAGCTCGTTCGTAGACAATGGTTTCATTCTCATCGTCAAGAATCCAGGGCTCGAATTTAATATGGCCTGCTTTAGTCAGTTGGGTACTTTTCAGTAAATGACGCATTTGTTTTTTATCCCGGACATTCATTTTATTACTTTCTGGAAACATACTCGTCTGGACGAAAGATTGAGCAGAATTGATTATTCTATTTTTCATATTCCATATTCTTTTATGTATCAAAGTTACATTGACAATTCGTGTTTTTCAATCCGAATCTTGCTATAAATATGAAAAATAAACTCTTTCAGGAGCGCAAGATTCGGATTTTATCCGAGGGATTGACGAACTAGTTTTGAATTATCAAACAAACGTAAAATATCAACAATCTAAAAATTTGAAAAATGGAAAATCAAAGGACAAAAGAGGAACAAAACAAAGAAGTAGTGGTACGTTGGTTTACGCACTTTTGGGGTGAGACGGTCGACCTTTCAATTGTAGATGAAATCGCTGCACCTGATATGCTGTTAAAATATTCGCTACATGAAGCACGCAACGGCCGTGATGACATTAAGGCGTTTATGACCGAATTCCGTGCCGCATTCCCTAATCTGAACTTCTGGGCAACAGCAGACCTAATTGCAGAAGGGGATTATGTGGTTGGACAATGGGAAGGTGGCGGAACTCATACGGGTATCTCATTTGATGATTTCCTTGCAGGCTCTCTCCCTGAAGCATCTGGAAGAAAAATGCACTTTACAGGAACAACTGTATTGAAAGTGGTTGACGGAAAAATCGTTGAGGAGATCGGTCTCGACGATGGTGTAGCAGCATTAACGCAATTAGGCTTACTGAAAACTTTCTAATCGCTTTTTTGAAAGAGAGGGGTCGGGTTAAACCCGACTTTTTTACGGCGCCATCTTCAAAACGATATCCTGCCGCATTACAATCAGCATCATGGAATAATTGAATAGCGACAGGATAAAATTGAAAATAAATTAACAACTGAAATTTTTAATAATAATAGTTATGCATACAATAGAACAACGACTACAGACAAAAAATTGGGATACGATTCTCGAGGCCTTAAATAACAACGGGTTTGCTATTGTTCCTGACCTTATAAATGATAGTGAGTGTGCCGAATTACTTCATGAGTTCAACGAAGAATACCGATACCGAAAAACAGTAGTAATGGAGCGTTATCGTTTTGGTAAAGGTGTGTATAAATATTTCAACTACCCTCTACCTAATATGCTGACAGAACTAAGGGAAAATTTCTATGGCTATCTTGCCCCCCTTGCTAACAAATGGATGGAGGTATTGAAAACAAAAACTCGTTATCCCCGAAAACATCACGAATTCATCGCCCGATGCAAAGAAAACGGACAAGAGAAGGCCACCGCTTTAATTCTCGGGTATGGAGCAGGTGGGTTTTGTGCCATGCATCAGGATTTATATGGCGAAGTCTATTTCCCGTTGCAAATAGTTCTATTCTTAGATGACGTTGATAAGGATTACACAGGAGGTGAGTTTATCCTGACAGAAAATATCCCGATGGCTCAATCCCGCACACATGCTATCAAACCAAAAAAAGGTGATGTGATTATATTTGCCACCAACTTTCGCCCAGTTAAAGGAGTCAAAGGTTACTACAGAGTAACCATGAAGCATGGTGTATCCACTATACACAGTGGCGAACGTCACACATTAGGTATCATCTTTCACGACGCTAAATCATAATAACGATTTACAGGAATGTAAACGACCTTTCATCGTATCTGTATATCGAAAATCGTTTCACCCCGCCTTGTTTACTCTTCCTAAAACTCCGGTATCAGTTTTTTCGCTATGTCGGAACTGAAATACCAGTTCAATTTGGCGTGACAGAAATTGCAATAATGAATGTTAAAAGTTGACATCCTTCGTCATTACCTCATTCAAGTATCCATTTGGTCGTCACAGAAATAATTCGCAGTGATTCGGGAAATCTGGACAAGCCTTCGGGAAATGACGATATTTCCCGAAGCTACTGTTAAAGCTAATTTTGTTTTGAATCTTAAATAAAAAAATTATGAGCACAATCAAAAAAATACGAAAGACAGCATCATACGCATTTTTGTGTGCGGGGAGCATTGCGCTGCTTGCTTCCTGCAACAATGATGATATGATCGCAGAAACGAGGACCAATACAATTACTATTGAAAATGTATTGGATGCAAAACCATTAGTAGAATCGGGTACTTTTATGGGAACGGGTACTTTTATGGGAAAAGGCACACCGCCAGTAATCTTTCCAGGGCAGTCCATTAGCATAGAGTTTTATGCTGGAGCAGGGCAGGCGCTTTCTTTCGCGACAATGTATGGATGGAGCAACGACCTTTTTTTCGCTCCCGAAAATCCGGGCATAAACCTATATAGCTCAGATGGAACTCCGCTAACGGGAGATGTGTCTACCCAGATCAAATTATGGGATAACGGAACACGGATAAACCAATCACCGGGCATGCAGGTGACGCATCCCGGAGCCGCTGAGCTTGCTCCCAATAATATATCGGAAATAAACGGAAAAGATGCCCAAGGAAATAGTTACCTACCTGCATCTCAGTTGATGAAGGCAACGCTTGCTTATCAGGGCGATTCCCGGTTTAAGCTCACAATTGAAAATAAGAGTGGGGGTACTCCTAATGAAACTCCCTTCAGTCCGGGAGTGTGGACCGTTTCTTATGCCCCAGGGGGAGATATACTTGACAAAATGCCGATTTATACCAAAGGCCAGCATGCAGCAAATGGGCTTACGAATATTGCCGAGATGGGCGACAATACGGTGATGGACAGGTACCTCCATGGAATGACCGGAATTTTTACGCCACTTTCGCCGGTGCTTGTCGTTGTTTACAAGGGAGATGAAAACCCTTTCTATAAGACAGGAGAGAAAGACCGCAGCGAGGGCCTCAGTAATCTGGCACAGACGGGAAATGCGGATATACTGGCGTCAAAGCTAACGACCAAACCTGGTGTTAAAAAAGTTTATGTCCTGAAACAATCAACAAGTACTGTTCTACTTCCCAGAATTGGCAATGCTGAAGGAGGGAAGGTCATGCAGCAACTGGATATTGAAAAAGGGGATAGAATTGCGATTGCTACCATGTATGGGTTGAGTAACGACTGGTTCTATGCTACGAAAGGTAATGGAATCGATGCCACAAGAAAGGGGGATGTGTCGGATGAATTGTCGCTGTATGACAATGGAACAAAAAAGGACCAATATCCTGGCGCGAATATACGGATCGATCTTTCGGGCATGCCCCTTGGGGAGAGTGAGCCTATCCAGGAGGTGCCTAATCCAAACGTATTTTCGACTTTGCCACAGATTGTAAAAGTTACACTCAACTAAGATACACTGAAGGGGCAGGTTTCTTCTTGGTGGCTTAACCTGCTCATTTGTTGCTTAAACCTGTTTAATTCTTTGCTAAATTTATAGTACTGGATACTTTCAAAAGAAAAAGGATGAAATTAGAATATAAAAACGAAAAGACCAATGGAACATTCGTCGTTGGTAATGATAAATCTATACTTACCCATGCCGGAATTTTACGTGACAGCACAATAAACTCCATTGTATTTAATTTTCAGGAAGACCAGCTCGCATTTATCGATGAAGTACAATATACCTTTCCAAGAAACACGGTGCTACCGTTGATGGCCAACCAGAATTTCAGGTTTGAACATCCTGAACAATTGATCGCCTGGCAGTTCAACCGGGAATTCTATTGTATCGTTGACCACGATGCTGAGGTAGGATGTGTCGGCTTTCTATTTTACGGCATCTGCAATCCCATGTTTATCGACCTCTCCCAACAAGATATTGATGATGTACAATTAACGGTGCAATTCTGCGAAACGGATATGCTGGTAAAGGATAGGATGCAGAACGAGATGCTGCGTACTTTGCTCAAGCGAATTATCATTAGTGTCACCCGTCTAGCTAGGAAGCAGACCTCCGACAATGTATTACTCACCGATGAAAAATTGGATCTTATACGCAAATTCAACCTGCTTTTGGAGTGTAATTTCAAAACTGAACATGAAGTCCGTTTTTATGCAGGAGAACTCAATAAATCACCTAAGACGCTTGCCAATGTCTTTTCTTTATTGAAATTTCCATCACCCTCCAGTCTGATACAAAAAAGGATTATGCTGGAAGCCAAACGTTACCTCAATTATACGGATAAATCAGCCAAAGAAATTGCTTATCATCTGGGGTTTACCAGTCCGGCACATTTCAGCCGTTTTTTTAAGTTACATTCACGAAATACAATTTCTGCTTTTAGAAATAAACATTAAAAATATCAATAGCGATGAGAAAAATAATCAGCTTAGTGCTCGCTGTATTCTGTTTTATGATTAATGTGGCACATGCACAACAAGATAGAGCTCTATCACAAGATATTCCGGAAATGGCAGTAGATATCAGTCCACTGCTGATCGGCGAATTATTCCCTTTTCAGGATTTAAAAGACGTCAATGGGCAGATCGTTAACATGGGGACGATAATTTCCCAAAAACCCACCATATTGGTGTTTTATCGGGGGGGATGGTGTCCGTATTGCAACCTCCAGCTCTCTGGGCTGCAGGAAATCGAAAAAGAACTGCTCGGATTGGGTTATCAGGTTGTAGCGGTAAGTACCGACAAACCTGAGAATCTTCAAACAAGTATTGATAAAGGACATTTATCATATACATTACTTTCAGATGCCGATTTATCGTTGGGAAAGAAAATAGGTATTGTATTCAGGGCACCAACAGCTTACCATAAATTTTTGCCAGAAACCAGTGGTGGAAACAACACGGATATGTTACTTCCCGTTCCGTCGGTATTTATCCTCGACAAGACAGGCAAAATAAAGTTTGAATATATTGAACCAAACTTTAAGGAACGGATCAGTCCTAAGTTACTTCAGGCAGTTGCAGGTGCGCTTTACGAGTCGCTTTAAAATAATGAACTTCCTGAGCACATGTTGTGTATAAATGTTTATTACTTAACGGGCGCTTAAAGAGTCAAAAAGGTGTTTCTGAAAAACCCCTAGCGTAATACATAATAGCTATTATTCGCCTGAGGTTCCTATTTTTTTGTATTCCAAAGTGCCTAATTTGTTTATGGCTGATAATACGCATAGTGCTAAAAACAAAAATGCCACGAATAGCGATTATTCGTGGCATCTGTATCATTTGGCGGAAAGGGAGGGATTCGAACCCTCGATACAGTCATCCCGTATACAGTCTTTCCAGGACTGCTCATTCGACCACTCTGACACCTTTCCTTGTTTCAGTGCACAAATGTAGCAATTTTTTAATTTATTGCAACCTTATTCGTATTATTTACCATCGGATTTGATATATTCTATTGAGACTAAGCGTATTGTTTTTATTTTTTAATGAATAAAACTTATTCCTTATTTTTCGGAATGACAAATAATTATTTCGACATAAAAGGGGAGATCCTCGACATGGCACTAAAACGTACTCAGGAACGTATCACAATGATAGAATCGGCTTTAGAAACAGCAAGAGATTCAAGTAATGACGATACCAAAAGTAGTGCTGGAGACAAGTATGAAACTTCACGTGAAATGATTCAACAGGACATCAATCGCTACCAGAAACAACTCCTGGAAGCCAATAAAGATCTACAGCAGCTAATCAGTATAGAATCATTACCAAATGATGTAATGGATGTAGCCAGATTAGGAACGCTTGTTCAAACCAATATTGGTCTATATTTGATCGCCACAAGTATTGGAGCTGTAAAAATAGGAACCAATAATATCTTCGTCATTTCGCCTGCATCTCCAATTGGACAACTACTTATCGGAAAAAAAATAAGTGATAGTTTTATTTTTAACAACGTTAATCAGAAAGTTATTGCAATATACTAGGTGATGAAAATACCGAAAAATTAAACAATATGTCGATGCGTCTGTTCTTATTTAGTACAGAAACGAAGAATGACATGAAATTGAATAATTTACTTTTAATCTTCTTACTTGGCGCTTTACTGTTTATTCACTCTTGTAGATCGCCCGAATCGGACGAAAAACTAAGATCAAAAATCGAGGCAGCGTTGCAAACTACTGCAGGCATCGAAGTAGATGTCGAGGAAGGGAATGTAACGTTGGATGGACAGATAGGTTCGGATTCGCTCAAGCAGGATATAGAAAACAGAACAAAATTAGCAGGGGGAGAGGATATCAAATCCATTCACAACAATATCATTGTAAATCTTCCCGAACCAGAAGATGCCCGTGAAAAATATCATGAAATTATGGGCGACGCAATAGATTCTACCTTAACAAGAGATGTCAATCTTGTTCTGGAAGATTTCCCAACCATTACGGCGCAGGTGAAGGAAGGAATTATAATTGCGACAGGTAATCTTGAAAAATCAAAAATCGATACACTAAAGAAAAGATTAGAGCATATCAAGCCCAAAGGTATTGATATGAAAGGTGTCACCAGTCGCTAAACAAAGAAAAGAAGCTATCCATCGATTGACGGGTAGCTTCCTTCATTTGTTCATATGTTTATTTAATACCTAAGTTAAGCATTTTCTATTAGATCTCGTATAGCAACAGAAGCTATTGCCCCACCAAAGGCTGCTGGTAGATAGGACATGGTACCATAAGCAGACTTTTTAAAGTTACTCCCATCAGTATATAATAATGAATCCTTGTTTGGAAGTTCAGTTGAAAATGCCACTTTTACTCCATCACGTATACCATGTTTACGCAATTTCTTACGGATATGCTGGGCCAACTTACAATTATAAGATTTACCGATATCAGCAATTTTTATTTTCGTAGGATCCACTTTGCCACCGGCGCCCATTGAGCTGACAAATGGTATTTTGGCTTCTAATGCTCTCCGAATAAAAAATAGTTTCGGTGTAATACTATCAATAGCTTCGACACAATAATCTGGCGCTAAATCTAGCAATGCTGGTATTTTCTCCGGAATGATAAAATCTTGTATGACTGTTAAATCCAACTCGGGATTAATCGCCATTAATCTCTCTCGCATAATCTCAGCTTTTGCTTCACCATGATTGGTTGCCAGGGCAGGAAGTTGTCTATTGCGGTTGGACGGATCTACAGTGTCTCCATCGATAATTGTCATTTTTCCAACACCTGCTCGGCATATAAATTCCGCCGCAAATGAACCGACACCACCTAATCCCAAAATCATTACATGCGAATTTGCTAATTTTTCAACCGCCGCTCTACCGATCAATGCTTCGGTACGTGACAGCCAACTTAAATCTTTCATTTATTCAATTTTGTTTTTATATTATCCTGAAACCTTCATATCTGCCATTCAACGTAAATAACCAAATTATGGCAGGCTCATTTACGAAATACATTCTTATAATTTTGGTATAAAGTCTGTTTCAACTCTTCCAGTTCGATCGATCTGAGCTGGGCCACGTAGCGATATAGCGTAGCGATGTCTGCAGTCGCATCTGTATCTGTCTCTAGAAATAAATACTCGAGTGATATATGTTGTAAAAGTTCGTCTTGACTTCCGTTTAAACAATGTTTTCCTATGGAAAGATAATAACCTCGATCTATTAACTGTTGAGCCAAGGTCCAGTTCTTACGATATCCATGAAAAACAACTGCTCCGCTAAAATTTGCTTTTTTCAAACAACCGACAATCTCCTGAAAAGCACGCACACAATGAATAATTAGAGGTTTCTGGTATCTTTGAGCCAGGCGAATCTGTTGATCAAATACAGGCTCTTGATCGGCAATGGGAGTGGCTATATTTTTGTCCATACCACATTCACCTATAGCTAAAACCTGACTCAGCGCTAATGCATCCACCATGAGTCCCAAATCATGTTCAGTATTCTCATTGATATACCACGGATGCAAACCTACTGAACAATCCGCTTCTGTGATTGTCTCCGAATGATTCAACACAACATTCTTAATAGAAAGGATTGCGTGCGCATCGACCGGATAATTCCGGTGCGTATGTAGATCGATATAGGGAATCTGTGCTTTCAACGAGACAAAGGTCGAAAAAATACTTGAAGCAAAAAATATTCTCTACAAAATTAGTATAGTTTTATTGTGCTAGAGTGGCATTTAAGGCTTCAAGGATCGCGGATGCCTTCAAAAGGCATTCTTGATACTCCTGATCGGCGGACGCCTGATTGGTAACTGCTCCACCTGTATGAAAGGAAAGGTATCTTTTTTGCTTATTGTAAAGCAATGAACGGATAACGACGTTAAAATCGAATTCATCGTGTATGGTGTCAAAGTAACCGATAGATCCTGCATAGATACCTCTCTTTCGAGCTTCAAGCTGATCGCAAATTTGCATCGCTGCAATTTTGGGAGCACCTGTCATCGAACCTGCAGGAAAGGTATTTCTAAATACATCCACATTGGCGACTTTTGGGTCTTGCATGCAGGTAATAGTTGAAATCATTTGATGAACCTGTTCAAAGGACTGGATCTCAAAAAGACGAGTAGCCTCAACTGTTCCGGGAAGAGCACTTCGTGTGAGATCATTGCGAACCAAATCAACGATCATCACATTTTCGGCGATCTCTTTTTTTGACCTCAACATATCAGCTATAATCTGTTGATCCTCCGTTGGATTTGTCCCCCTTTTGGCCGTTCCCTTAATCGGCTGAGAAATCAACTTTCCATGTCTTTTCGCTAAAAATCGCTCTGGAGAAGCACTCATGATAAAATGATGTTCTACCTTGAAAAATGAACTAAAAGGAGTGGGGGATATGGCATTTAATCGATGATAAACTTCGACAGGGGAGATATCAGCGTTTTCAGCAAAAAATTCCTGACAAAGGTTCACTTCATAGATGTCTCCACGCTGAATATGTGCCTGTACATTTTCAAAAGCTTTGGCATATTCACTCTTTGTCCAACGCGACTTTACCTGTACAGAAATTGGGGTTATCACAGGAATCTGAGTATCCGAAATGGCCTGATAGATTTTAACAGGATCCTCGGCTTCTATAAGCACTTGATCCGCCGTCCATCGGAGCGTAATTGCGGGGACAAAGAAGTAGGCTTCTGGAAATTCGAGCTGGTCCGTACCTGTTGTCTGTAATTCTTCTATTTCATTTTTGAGGTCATAGGATAGAAATCCAGGAATAAACTGAGATTGATGTAATTTCAAAAAAGCATCAAGCTGGTCAAATACATTTTCATTTGCACGGAAAGAAAATAATGCCTTGACAGCCAATATCTGTTCAAATTTGCCCCATTGATCGGACATCCCATTACTATTAAAGAAAGAAATTTCATCAAATTGCCCCGACCAGTGCAGGGCTTTTTGATGAAATTTATCTTTAGAATCGAGAAGATCAAAACTTTCGATCCGCATAGTTTATTTTGATAAAGCTAATGTTTGTTTACGATCAGGACCTACCGATAGGATCGTGATAGGTACTTCAAGAGCTTTCTCTAAATAAGCAATATAATTTTTTAATGCTTCAGGTATTTCTTGTTCTGACGTTATACCGGTCAAATCTTGTTTCCACCCATCAATTTCTTCTAAGATAGGTTCTGCTTGATGCGTGATGATTTCATAAGGCATATAATCTATCACTTCACCATTATATTTATAATGTGTACATGCGTAGATTTTGTCGAAGGTATCCAAAACGTCAGCCTTCATCATAATCAAATCTGTCACGCCATTCAGCATAATGGCATATTTCAAAGCTGGAATATCGATCCATCCTGTACGACGAGCACGACCTGTAGTTGCGCCAAATTCATGACCTAACTGACGTAATTTTTCGCCAGTTTCATCGTGAAGTTCAGTAGGGAAGGGACCACCACCTACGCGAGTAGCATATGCTTTAAAGATACCATATACCTTACCGATTTTATTTGGTGCAATACCCAGACCTGTACAAGCTCCGGCTGTTGTCGTATTAGATGAAGTAACAAATGGATAAGAACCAAAATCAACATCCAAAAGCGTACCTTGAGCACCCTCAGCTAACACACGTTTGCCTTCTTTCAGATATTGATTCACCAAATGCTCTGAATCCACATGTGGGATGGATTTAATGAATTCGATCGCATCTAAAAATGCTTTCTCTTTTTCACTGAAATCAGGTATTTCACCATAGTGCGAAAGAATACTTAGATGTTTTTCTTTCAACTTTTGGTAACGCTCTTGAAAATCGGGAAGTGTCGTATCACCTACACGTAAACCATTTCTACCGGTTTTATCCATGTAAGTTGGACCGATACCTTTCAGCGTGGATCCAATTTTTCCTGCACCCATTTTTGATTCTGAGGCAGCATCCAATAATTGGTGTGTCGGCAGAATAAGGTGTGCCTTACGCGCTAAAACCAAATTGCCTTTACCCACCGGATCAAAACCAGCTGTCTTCAGGTTGTCTAACTCTCTTTTTAAGATAATCGGATCGATAACGACGCCATTACCAATAAGATTTAGTGTACCTTCATTGAAGATACCAGATGGAATTGTGTTGAGTACGAATTTTTTGTTATCGAATTCCAACGTGTGTCCGGCGTTAGGGCCGCCT